>ERZ1046740.188-NODE-188-length-54466-cov-25.424491_pt1 | contig 54466 bp, 46 predicted proteins | sample MGYA00383093_ERZ1046740 | MGnify/ENA primary metagenome ERZ1046740 (study PRJEB29581, sample SAMEA5548363) | metagenome | biome: marine; feature: coastal; material: water | depth 25 m | study: Short-term variability in the microbial, nano- and picoplankton... | reverse complement strand
TCTCTCAAGAGGATGAAGGAAATAAGTTCATTTTTTATATCGAAAAAAACTAATAAACTGGAAATCTAGGTCTAACTTTACTCGGCTATGTATTACCCCACACATCAAATGGAACTTAGTCGAATAAGTAAAGGTTGATTATATATCCTTAGTATTTATATTTATATGTATATAGAATTTATATCATTTATGATTACTCAAAATGAACTACCTCCAGTTAAAGACTTTCCAACCTTTCTTTTCAGCAATTTTTGTTAATATTTTGTCGGCATTAACAGCAACCGGATTGTCGACCAGCTCCAGAAGTGGAAGATCATTATGGGAATCAGAATAAAAAGTAGAATCCTTTAACGACTCACCATTTCGCTCCAACCATGGCATTAAATTTTCTATCTTACCTGACTTAAAACAAGGAATGCCTGACACCTTTCCAGTGTATCGGCCCGATACAATCTCAGGCTCTGTAGCAATCAAATGATTAATTCCATATCTTTTAACAATAGGCGCTGTAACAAAAGTATTTGAAGCCGTAATAACAAGCACTGTATCTCCATTTTTTTTGTGGCTATTAATGCAATCTTGAGCCTTTTCTAAAAAAATAGGCTCAATTTTTTGAGCCATAAATTTAACATGAAATGCTTCTAATTCATTAATAGAGTAGTGCGAGAGAATCTCAAAACTAAACTCTGCCCAGGCATATATATCCAATGATCCTAATTCGTATTGTTGATAAAAATAATCATTCTTTTTTTCAAAGGATTGACGGTCAGAAATTATGCCTTCATCGCATAAAAATTCACCCCACAAGTAATCACTATCTCCACCAATCAATGTGTTATCTAGATCAAAAATCGCTAAAGACATATTTCTCTCTCTACAATATTTACAATTTCATCAATTGAATCAACCACCGTTAATAATTCAAAATGCTCTTTACTGACATAGGATTTTTCGACTAACTGCTCTATCCACAGTAACAATGACTTCCAAAAACTTGAGCCATACAAAATTATAGGGATCTGTTTCATTTTGTGTGTTTGCATTAGAGTTAAGACTTCCATCAATTCATCTGCAGTTCCATAGCCTCCTGGAAAATAGATGCAAGCACCAGCATACTTAACAAGCATGACTTTACGAGAGAAAAAGTATCCAAAAGTGATATTCTCATCTAAGTAAGGGTTGCTACTTTGTTCATGTGGCAATTTAATATTAAGGCCAATGCTTTTTGATTTTCCTTCATATGCCCCCTTATTAGTAGCACTCATAATGCCTGGACCACCTCCAGTAAAAACATTATATCCAGCATCTGATAGCGCCTTACCTAACTCATAGGCATCTTTATACAAAGGATCTGAAGACTGAATTCTTGCTGAACCAAAAACTGTTACATTGTTTTTAAATGGCTCGAGACGCTCCTTTGCAGCCAATAATTCTGCGCCTACACTAACTAAACTCATAGCTTCGAAAACACAGCCGAGGCAGCACTGATAGTTTTATCAAGGTCATCATCGGTATGAGCTGCAGAAAGAAATCCAGCCTCATAAGCTGAAGGTGCAAGGTATACACCATGACTTATCATGGCTTTATAGAATTTCTTAAATAATTCTATATCGCAGCTAGAAGCTTGGGAAAAATTAGTTACCTTTTCTTCAGAACTAAAAAATAACCCAAACATTCCGCCGATACAATTACTTGTCATCGCTATATTGCTTGCATGAGCAGCAGAAACAATACCTTTAACTAAATATTCTACTCGCCTACCTAGGTTTTTATAAAATGACTTATCAGCTTCCAAAGCACTCAACATAGCTAGACCAGAAGCCATTGAAAGTGGGTTGCCAGAAAGAGTACCTGCTTGATAAACTGGGCCAAGAGGTGCTATCTGATTCATGATGTCTCGTCTACCACCAAAGGCTGCAACTGGTAGACCTCCACCGATCACTTTACCTAGAGTGGTTAGATCAGGGACAACGTTATAAATCTCCTGCGCACCGCCCAAGGCAACACGAAAGCCTGTCATCACTTCATCAAAGATAAGTACAGCGCCATATTCATCACAAACTTTACGAAGGCCTTGTAAAAAACCTTCTTTAGGTGGTATACAATTCATATTACCAGCTACAGGCTCAACAATAATGCAGCCTATTTCTTCTCCCATCTTTGAAAAAAGCGTCTCAACGAGTTCCAAGTTATTGTATTCAAGTGTTATTGTATGCTTTGCTAAATCACTCGGTACACCTAGGGAGGTAGGAACGCCCAAGGTAAGTGCGCCTGATCCCGCCTTAACCAATAAAGAGTCAGAATGTCCATGATAGCAGCCTTCGAATTTTAAAATTTTGTCACGCTTAGTGAAGCCTCGGGCTAAACGAATTGCACTCATAGTGGCCTCAGTTCCAGAACTAACCATTCGCACAAGCTCTATTGAAGGTACTAGTTGGCACACTTTTTTTGCAAGGGAAGTTTCAATTGCAGTAGGAGCCCCAAATCCTAAACCCTTATCTAAAACAGCCTTTACTGCATCAATAATAACAGGATTAGCATGCCCCAAAATCATAGGGCCCCAAGAGCCTACATAGTCAATATATGAGTTTCCGTCAACGTCATAAAGATAGGCGCCGAGACCTCGTTCAAAAAAAATAGGCTCCCCTCCTACTCCATTAAATGCACGAACAGGAGAGTTAACACCGCCAGGTATAAATTCTTTAGCTTCGCTAAATAAAGTTGACGATCGATTCATTAAAACTCCTGAGTATGGGTTATAGTTGGATAATGTTTTAAGTGAGTAATGTGTGACCAAACAATGAGAACATTATCCAATAATAATTTCATATTTACAGTTGTTTTTGATAATGCAATTGCACGACTAGTGTCATCTAAAAGTTTAAATAAATATCTTTGAGATGTTTTTTCAATCACTTTATTTAGCTCTAAATTAGCACTATCACTTTTTAAGACTTTTAACTTTATACCCTCAGTTAGTAATTGTTGTAAACAACTTAATACTTGTAATTCGTTACCATCAAATAATTCCGTTTCATTCACCCTAGAAGGGTTTATAGCAATCTCGAGCAATTGGTTCTGCCAATTCTGATATTGAAAAAAGTAATCCCCCTCTAAATCCTCTATCGCTTTAAATGGAACGCCATGAGCGCCTTCTAATAGCTGGAGGGCATCAAAGTCAGTCCTTACTTCCTTATCAATATTTTGTGAAAGCCAACTAACACTTTCTTGGTCATAGGTTGGATTAATATGAACAGATTGGCAACGAGATAATATAGTAGCTGGAAGGGAATTGGCATTGTGAGCCAACAGAATGATAAGAGTATTTCTTCTTGGCTCTTCTAGAGTTTTTAAAAGGCTATTTGCTGCACTTACAGTCATTTGGTCTGCGTAAAAAATAACACCTATTTGGAGTGAGTCTGCTGTTTTAGCTAGTGAATCACAAAAAGCGCGAATCTGGTCAACAAGAATATCTTTGGCCATATTATGCGGTGGTTTATCACGGAGTTCAATTCGACAATAGATTAAGTTTGGATAATGAGACCTTCTTATTAATACACTATCATCTAGATCCGCAGTTGGCTCATCTTTCATTAAAGCTAAACAGGTTACACATTTTCCGCAAGATGAATCTGTACAAAGAAGTGTCTGAATAAGTTTCTGAGCAAGCTCGAATTTACCTATTTTTTCAACACCAGTAATCAGCAATGCGTGAGGAAGATGATTTTGATCAATCATTTTTTTAAGTTTTGAGTAAGCACTTTTATGCCATGGAAAAATCATAGTGACTCTAAAAGAGATTGAATTTGATTCTGAACTTCATCAATAGATCTTGAAGCGTCAATTAATTTTATTCGCTCTGGATAAAGCTTTGATCTCTCAATAAAACCCGACCTAACTCTCTCAAAAAAAGCCCTTTCTTCCTTCTCAATTCTATCTTTTTCCTTTCTAACTTCAATCCTCTTCATACCAATATCGACGCTAACATCAAGCAGTAATGTTAAGTCAGGTTGAAAAGTACCTTGAACCCACTCCTCAAGTTTAGTAATACGATCTAAATTGAGCATCCTACCTCCCCCCTGATAGGCGAATGATGCATCAGTAAAGCGATCACTAATCACCCACTTTCCATCATTTAAAGCGGGAATTATTTTATTTTGTATAAGCTCATTACGAGAACTAAACATTAATAATAGCTCTGTATCACTATGCATTTCTTTGCTATCTACATCGAGTAATAGGGATCTTATTTTTTCCCCTAAATCAGTACCTCCTGGCTCACGAGTTCTTACAACTTCTATACCTTTTCGATGCAGATAGCTACAAATAAAGTCAATTTGAGTACTTTTACCTGCACCTTCAACACCATCAATTGTAATAAATTTTCCCTTATTCATACCTTGTAATTTTAGACTAGTTATTATTTAAGTATTTCTTGATATTTTCTTTATGTTCTTTGTAGCTTGGTGCGAATGCATGACTACCATCCTTTTTTGAAACAAAATACAAGTCGTTCCCTTTTTCTGGATGAAGAGCGGCATATAAAGACTGGTAACTGACAGATGAAATGGCACCGGGTGGAAGACCTTTATTTCGATAAGTATTATATAAACTATCTATCTTTAGGTCAGCTTTCTTAAGTGGCGGAGTATATGTATCTCCCAATGCATAAATAACTGTTGGGTCTGCTTGAAGTCGCATACCTTCATTTATTCTACGTATAAAAACTCCAGAAATTAATGTTTTTTCATTATCAAGTGCGGTCTCATTTTCTATTAAAGAGGCTAGAATAATTGCATCATATGGAGACTTAAGTGGGAGACCTTTATCTCTATTAATCCACAAATCAGAAACCTTTTGCTGCATTTCTTTGTAAGATCTTCTCAATACATTTTCAACGCTTTCTCCGTAGTTAAAATTGTATGTTTCTGGAAAAAACCAACCATCATAAGGCGCCTTAACTCCAATTGACTGCATAACATCTTCTAGAGAGCCTTTAGATTCAAGAGAAGGATCTAAACTTAACTGTTCAAAATAATATTTAATAGTTTTACCCTCGATTAAAGTTACCTTTGTTGTCAGTACAGACCCATTAGAGATGTTATCTAGGAAGGCTAAAATACTCATGTTAGGAGAAATTTGATAATAACCAGACTTTAACTTTTTATTAGCACCGAGAAATTTACTTAATGATTTAAAAAATAGTTTTGATTTTATTAATCTTTTATCACTCAGTTCTTTCGCAACATCGCTTATAGAAGAGCCACTTTCAACTTGAAAGACTTCAGAATTTTTAGCAAGCATATCTTTCGAAACTAAAATCCAAGAAGTAACTATCAAGAGGATGACTAAAGCCAATAATCTCGAATAAATTTTATTCTTAACTCTTAAAAACATGTCCAAGATTTGATGTCTTGAGTTTTACCTTTAAATGCAGCTTTAATTTCTTCTGTTAATGGATTGTCACCGAGACTATCGCCCTCTATAGATTTTACTGATTGGATACCAATAACACTATTTGAAATAAAAACCTCATCAGCTTGTTTTAATTTATCAGCAGAAATAAGGTCTTCTTTTACCTCAATATTTAAAGATTTAGCCAATTCCAGAATCAGTGATCTGCGACTTCCTACTACGCCGCATTTATCCAGTTTAGGAGTAAGCAATGTATTTCCAATAACTAGATAAATATTTCCTTGTGTAACTGAAATAACATTTTCATTTTCATCCAGCATAATGCCTTCATCACTAGATAAATTTGATCGAGCCAAAATCTGTTCAAGCCTATTGCAATGCTTTATTCCTGCTAACTGAGGATTTGAATGATAACCACTATCTGAATACTCCAAGCTAAAAGAATTGTTGACTACTGTTTTTTTTATTTCTGAAATAATTACAACACGCACTGGGACAATGTCATCTTTATAGCCATAACCCCGAGAAGAGTCTCCGCGAGAAAGAATCAACTTAACAATGCAGTGACTATAAGTAGATAAAGCAAATGCTTTATTAAGATCACTAATCCAATCAGATTCATCTACATTCTTAATATTTAATCTTTCACAGCCGATACTTAAGCGCTCCAGGTGGCTTGACCAAAAAAGAATTTGATTGCCTTTAGCGACACATGTCTCAAATAAACCATCACCATACTGCATATTTCGATTAAAGATGCTGATCTTTGATTGCTCTTCACCATTAATTAAAACAATTGGGTTCATTTCATAGGTTTTAGTGATCTACAAGCAAATTATAGCCAAAGTAAATGAAGCCTTAGTACTTCCTCTAAATTAGATTTACCCTATAGCTAAAAGTATATCAATCTAATTAGATTGATATGGAAATAGATTACTAGTCCTTAATTTGATTCATAACATATTGCGTTAGAAGTGGGACAGGCCTTCCTGTAGCGCCTTTTTTAGAACCCCCAAGCCAGGCAGTTCCAGCAATATCTATATGCGCCCATCGATAGTCCTTAGCATAACGAGCAAGGAAACATGCAGCTGTAACAGTGCCAGCCTCTCGACCGCCAATGTTTGCCATATCTGCAAAATTTGACTTAAGTAGCTCATCATATTCATCATCTAAAGGGAGTTGCCAGACGGTATCCATTGCTGAGCCTCCTGAAACTTTGAGATCATCTGCAAGAGACTGATCATTTGACATCAATCCAGAGTGGTGCTTACCCAATGCAATAATTACAGCGCCAGTTAGCGTTGCTACATCAATCACAACTTTAGGGTTAAACTTTGCACAATAGGTCAATGCGTCACAAAGAATAAGTCTTCCTTCGGCATCTGTATTTAATATCTCTATAGTTTGACCAGACATACTTTTAACCACATCACCTGGCTTCGAAGCGTTATGAGCAGGCATATTTTCAACTGTAGGAACTACGACTGTTAGATTAACTTTAAGTTGCATTTCAGCAACAGCTCGCATAGTACCAAGTACCGAAGCCGCTCCGCACATATCAAACTTCATTTCGTCCATTCCTGAGCCTGGCTTTAATGAAATTCCACCGCTATCGAAAGTTACCCCTTTACCTACTAATACAATCGGCTCAGCATTGCCAGCATTAGTATAACTGAGACTAATTAGCTTACCCGGCTCTGATGAGCCTTTGGAAACAGAAAGCAAAGAGTTCATTCCCAAAGCCTCCATATCTGACTCCTCTAAAACCTCACACTCAAGTTTATAGCTCGAAGCTAAAGATTTTGCAGTTTCAGCTATATAGCTTGGAGTACAAATATTAGATGGTAAATCTCCTAACTTTCTAGTCAACGCCATACCATTAGCAATAGCAACACCTTTGTTAATTTCCGTAGCACCATTATTTTCAGAATAGATATTTACCGCCTCTAGAATAACATCATCATTCTTTTCTTTTACCGCGCCAACTTTTTCAATCTGATAGGATGCATTTTTTAATACACGAGCTATAGTTAGTTGCACCCAAGACTCATCACGGCTATCAACTTGGATTCTAGGTATTACAACGTTTTTGACCTTTAGATCAGCCATAGCAGAAGAAAGTGATTTAAGCGCCTTAAGAAAACTTTTCTCGTTTAGTGGTGATTCACCCAGACCTAGTGCTAAGACTCGTTTAGTTTTATATCCTTTAACCTTACTTAACATCAAGCTGTCACCTAGACTCGAATCGAATCGATTAAGTTCTAATAGCGCCTGAAGAATCCTACTTTCGTTAACTGAATCCTTAAAAACAAAGGCAACGGCACAATCACCACTATAATGGTCTGCAGTTTGATGAGTAACAAAAAAATCCATGGCAATTCTCGAAAAATTATAATCTCGATATTCTACCAAAAAACTGTAAAATTTACCTCTTTAATAATGAATTTTCACTATGTATAAGTCACTTTTATTCTTTTTTTTGATAATTACTAATTCTGCCTTCGCAAATATAGATACAGTTATCAATAAATTACAGCCATACTTTCCAAGTATAAGTGCTGAAAATATTAGTAACTCAGATTTAGACGGTTTTTATGAGGTAGTTCTTACCAAACCATGGATTGATGTTATGTATATATCATTCGATGGAAGGTACGTCATTCAAGGCGCTGTGACAGATTTAGAATTAATGACTAATCTTTCGGAAACTCGTATAAATTCTATAAGAAATAACATATTAAATAGTATTGATGAAAATGACAAGATTGTATTTAAAGCAGAAAATGAGCAATACATTATTCATGTTTTCACTGATGTTGATTGCCCTTATTGTGCCAAACTACATGCAAATATGGAGGAAATGAATTCCCTAGGAATCACCATAAAGTATCTAGCCTCCCCATTAGAAGAGCTCCATCCTAATGCACAAAGTGCTATGGAAAAAATTTGGTGCGCTGAAGATAGAGCAGTTGCACTTCACAACTATAAACTAATGCGCTTTTTGCCGGAAAGTGCTGAATGTGAGAATCCAGTTGCAGAACAACTAGCAATTTCAAAACAATTGGGAGTTAATGGTACGCCTTCACTATTTTTAGCAGATGGTTCTAACATCCCTGGTTACCTAGATCCAGGAGAGCTTCTCAATAGTATCATATCTAAAATTGCTCAATAACAACAACGCTAGAGTTATTGCACATAGAGCTATTTGCTTAATCGCTTTAGAAAAAAAATCTCTATCTGAAGCAGCTTTTCCAACTGAAGCTAATGACTTATCCTTTGCAAAATCTTTAACATTTGGATCAATTCGCTTTTATCATCACCTTAATGACTTAATCACACCTAGGATCAAAAAACCTCTAGAAAAAAAGAATCTTGATATTCACTGCTTATTAATTTTAGGGGCATACCAACTTATTTATACTGATATTTCTATCCATGCCGCAATCAAAGAAACTGTTGATATTGCAGAGATAATAGGGAAAAACTGGGCAAAAGGATTCGTAAATGCAATACTCAGAGGTATTGACCGAGATCGAGATGTAATTTTAAAATCACCTCACCACTCCCATCCAACTTGGATGGTTAAAAAATTTAAAAAAGATTACCCAGATAGTTATCAAGAAATATTCATTGAAAACAATAATCAAGCCCCAATGTCAATTCGAGTTCATCCCTCGATTGAAAGGGATGACTTTAAAGCACAACTTCAAAATGAAAACATATCGAGCGAATTATCTAAAATTGCCCCTCAAGCTCTAGTCCTTGATGATGCAGTTAATATCACTAGTTTGCCAGGGTTTGAAAATGGATCTTGTTATGTTCAAGATATTTCTGCGCAACTAGCAGCCCCACTAATTTCTCCTAAAAAAGGCGAACGAATTCTTGATGCATGTTGTGCACCTGGTGGAAAAACAACTCACTTAGCCGAGCTTTGCCCTGATGCAGAAATAATTGCAATAGATAATGACAAAATGAGGCTTTTAAGGGTTCAAGAAAATATTGATCGTCTACAAAATAAAAATGTCAAAATTATGCTCGGTGATGCTACTCGTCATGACTGGTGGGATAAAAAGATGTTTGATAAAATCTTAATAGATGCTCCCTGCTCAGGAACAGGAGTTATTCGAAGGCATCCAGACATTAAGCTGTTAAGAAAGCCACGAGATGTTAGCGAAGTTACTAAAATTCAAGCATTAATTCTCGACAATCTATGGGCCTTGTTAAAACCCGGTGGAGAGCTAGTTTATGCTACTTGTTCAGTTCTAAAAGATGAAAATGAAAACCAGATTAATGCTTTTCTTCAAAGATCAGGGGATGCGAAAAATGAGGAAATATCACTCTCATGGGGAGAGGGTCTAATTGGAAAGCAACAGCTTCCAGAGCATAAATATGATGGCTTTTACTATGCCAAGCTCATAAAGAGTCTATAAAAGTTTGATTTTTTATTTCTCGAGGGCAATATCTAAAACTTGATCTATCCACTTCACTTTTATAATCTCAAGCTTGCCTTTAATTTTCTCTGGAACTTCAGAGAGTTCTCGTTCATTATCTTCAGGAATAATCACAGTTTTAATGCCACCTCTCATTGCTGCGAGTAATTTTTCTTTCAACCCTCCAATAGGTGTAATTTCTCCTCTAAGTGTAATTTCACCAGTCATTGCAACAGCTGCCTTTACTTTTCGGCCCGTTAAAACTGAAACTAAAGCAGTGCACATTGCCGCTCCTGCACTTGGACCGTCCTTAGGAGTAGAGCCATCAGGAACGTGGATATGGATATCAAGTTTTTCATGAAAATCATCTGCAATCCCTAAAGAATCTGCACGAAGACGTGTCACAGACATAGCAGCCTGAATTGACTCTTTCATAACATCACCTAGCTGCCCTGTGTAATTAAGCTTACCCTTGCCTTTATATGAAGAGGCCTCAATTGTAAGCAAATCACCTCCTACTGAAGTCCACGCAAGACCAGTCACCTCACCTATCTGGTTATGTTCCTCAGCAAGGCCAAAGCGATATTTTTTCATGCCTAAGAATTTTGGTAAACTCTTCGAATTAATTATAGCTCTTGCTTTACGTTTTTTAAGCGTCACGTCCTTAACAACTTTTCTGCAAATGCCACCAATCTCTCTGTCAAGATTACGAACACCTGCTTCTCTTGTATAGTAACGAATAATATCCATTATTGCAGAATCTTTGAATACTATTTCAGAGGCTTTAACACCATTATTTTTCATTTGTTTTGAGATTAAATGGCGCTTAGCAATTTCAAGTTTTTCATCCTCTGTGTAACCAGAAATCTGAATTATTTCCATTCGATCTATCAATGCCCCCGGAAGGTCCAAGGAGTTTGCAGTTGCAACAAACATTACTTGTGAAAGGTCATAGTCAACCTCTAAGTAGTGGTCATTAAAGGTGTGATTCTGCTCTGGATCTAAAACTTCCAACATTGCAGAACCAGGGTCACCTCTAAAGTCGGAGGCCATTTTGTCGATCTCATCTAGTAAGAATAATGGGTTTTTGACATTAACTTTTTGCATTTTCTGAACAATTGAACCTGGCATGGCTCCAATATAGGTTCGCCTATGGCCTCGAATTTCAGCCTCATCCCTAACACCACCAAGTGCCATACGAACATATTTTCGGTTAACTGATTTTGCAATTGACTCTCCAAGTGATGTCTTTCCAACCCCTGGAGGCCCAACCAAACAAAGAATATTTGCCTTGTTGTGGGTCACTCGACTTTGAACAGCCAAATGCTCCAAGATCCTTTCCTTTACCTTGTCTAAACCATAATGATCTTCATCGAGTATTTTTTTTGCTTTGATTAAGTCTTTGTTTGTTTTTGTTTTTTTGCTCCAAGGCACGTCACATAAGTTTTCAATATAGGTTCTTATGATTGAAGCATCAGATGATTGTGAAGACATTCTCTGTAACTTATTGAGCTCACTTTGTGCTTTATTCTTTGCCTCTTTAGGCATTTTTGCCTTATTAATACTTAATTGTAATTCTTCAATCTCATTCTCATCGTCAAGCGTTCCAAGCTCTTTCTGGATAGACTTCATTTGCTCATTTAAATAGTAGTCTCTTTGGTTTGACTCCATTTGTTTGCGAACTCTGCTTTGAATTTTCTGTTCTGCACCTAAAACATCCAATTCCCCTTCAAGTATTGATAGGATTGTTTCCAGTCTATCTTTAGCAAGGCCACTCTCAAGTAAAGCCTGCTTTTCTTCAACTTTAAGATTAAGATTAGCAATAATGACATCACTAAAACGTTCTATATCAGTGATTTCTTTGAGTACCTTGTATACCTCTTCTGGAATTTTTTTACTGAATTTTATATATTTCTCAAAATTCTCTAGAGCTAAGCGCATCATTGCCTTAATCTCTGTGTCGTCTTCAAAGCCTAAGGTACAGTCACTAAGAATAACTTCAGTGTGCTCTTTAAGGTCAACAAACTCTTCAATTTTAGCTCTTTTAATTCCCTCAACTAAAACCTTGATAGTTCCGTCGGGTAGCTTGAGCAATTGAAGGATTGTTGCCAATGTGCCAACCTTATGAAGGTCTTCATTATTCGGCTCTTCAATAGTTTCGTCTTTTTGAGTGACTAGGAAAACATTTTTATCTGCTTCCATTGCTTGAGTAATGGCATTAACTGAAGATTTTCTTCCAATAAATAGAGGAATAACAGTGTGAGGAAAAACAACCACATCCCTCAATGGCAACAGTGGTATTGACTGTTTCTCTATGCCGTTTGACTCTGTTGTGACTTCTGTTCCCATAATAATGAAACGCCTTGCTTAACTAGTAATCTTTCTAGATAGTGTCTCGTAACATTAATTTCAAGTAGCCACTGACCAAATTCATTCATTTTTTCTTTTTCAATAAAGCCAACTTTATGTATTTCACTCCTAATAAATGCCGACTGAACATCTAACTGAATTCTGGCACAGGTCATCATACCGCTTAAGCTCTGAGATAATGCTTTATAAATCAAGTCAATTCCCTCACCTGAGTGGGCAGAAAGCCACACTCGATAAATATTTCCATCATTATCCTTGTCCACCCTTGGACTAAAATCACCAATCTCATCAATCTTATTCATCACAATAATGCTTGGTATATTTTGCGCATCTATCTGCTCAATAATGCCTTCTACTTGCTCAATCTTGTCTCTATTATTGGCATCAGATGCATCGACAACATGAAGAAGTACATTAGCCTGTCGTGTCTCCTCAAGAGTTGACTTAAAAGCCTCTACCAACTCGTGAGGCAAGTCTCGAATAAAGCCAACTGTATCGGCTATAACTGCTTCTCCAGCAGCAGGCAAAATCACTCGACGAATAGTTGAATCTAGGGTCGCAAAAAGTTTGTCATCTGCATAAACATTTGCATTAGTCAATCGATTAAAAAGTGTCGACTTTCCTGCATTTGTGTAGCCCACAAGTGAGATCATAGGGAGCTCATTTTTAAGGCGCGATTTTCGCCCCAAATCATGCTGTTTATGGACCTTTGCGAGTCGTTTATTGATATTTTTAATTCGAATTGAAATTAAACGTTTGTCTGTCTCAAGCTGAGTTTCACCAGGACCACGAAGACCGATACCACCTTTTTGTCTTTCCAAGTGAGTCCATCCTCTTACAAGTCTAGTAGATAGGTGCCGTAGTTGCGCTAATTCAACTTGCAGCTTGCCCTCAAACGAGCTAGCTCGTAGCGCAAAAATATCTAAAATTAAACCGGTACGATCCATCACTTGACACTTTAAGGCCTTTTCTAGATTGCGCTCTTGTGAGGGTGATAATTCAAGTGAAAAAATAACTAAATCGATTTCATGCTCACTCACAATGCCTGTTAATTCATCTACCTTACCGGTACCAATAAAAAACTGTGCTTTAGTAAAATTTCTTTTTACTGTTATAGTGTCAACAATATTTAGACCAGAAGATAAAGCGAGCTGCTTAAACTCATCTAAACTATTAGGTGTATACCTTTCAGAGTTCAACTCGATATGAACTAAAACGGTTCGTTCACCCTGACCTACTGCATCTTTTTGACGATCAAACAACTCCATAGGCATTCTTAAATCGTCAGCATATAAAATGGAAGGTCATCAACTAGCTTTACGAATAGTATTTATTTTTTTGTCAGGAAAATGAAGAATAGTTGGCTTATTTTTTCTCTCAACGACTGCCTTATCAATAATCACTTCTTTTACACCTGGAGTCGATGGAATCTCATACATTGTATCCAATAGTAGGTCTTCCAAAATAGCCCTCAAACCTCTTGCACCTGTTTTTCTTTTGATGGCGAGCTTTGCAATAGCTATTAGAGCATTTTTTCTAACAGTTAGTTTCACGCCTTCGATTGCAAAAAACTGCTGAAACTGTTTTACAACAGAGTTTTTTGGCTTAGTAAGAATTTCAACTAAGGAGTCTTCATCCAACTCATCAAGAGAAGTATGAACAGCTAAACGACCAACCAATTCAGGAATTAATCCAAACTTAATTAAATCATCTGGCTCTAAAAAATTATAAAGTTCGGTCAATGTTTTTTCGCTATTCTCACCTTTAACATTTGCAGAAAATCCAATTCCTGCAGCTTTCTCAATGCGCTTATCTATAATTTTATCTAGCCCATCAAATGCGCCACCACAAATAAACAAAATTTTTGAAGTATCAACATCAATCGTTTCTTGATTTGGGTGTTTTCTCCCTCCCTGAGGGGGGACTGATGCAATTGTACCCTCAATCAATTTAAGCATTGCTTGCTGAACCCCTTCACCAGAAACATCTCTAGTTATTGAGGGGGAGTCTGATCGACGCGAAATTTTATCAATTTCATCGATAAAAATAATGCCTTGCTCTGCTCTTTGAGGATCAAAATCACATTTAACTAGTAGACTTTTGATGACGTTTTCTACATCATCACCAACATAACCAGCTTCAGTTAGAGTGGTGGCATCTGCCACAGCAAAAGGGACATCTAAAAAGCGAGCTAAAGTTTGAGCAAGAAGTGTTTTTCCACACCCAGTAGGGCCTATAAGTAATATATTTGACTTATCTAACTCAATGTCGTTAGATATAAAATTAGCTTGTAAACGCTTATAGTGATTATAGACTGCTACTGAAAGAACTTTTTTTGCATGGGACTGACCAATAACATAGTCATTTAAAAAATCAAATACTTGCTTAGGCGTATAGTTCCAATCCTGATACTGATCTGTTATATCTTTAACAGTCTGCTCTTGAATAAGATTATAGCAAGAGTCAATACATTCATCACAGATATAAACACCAGGGCCGGCTATTAAGCGACCAACCTCGTCTTTGTGTTTAGAGCAAAATGAACAATGGAGATCTTCTGTATTTTGAGCCATAGGCGAAATATAGTTTAGCGCTTGTGAATTACCTTATCGATGAGTCCATATTTAGCAGACTCAGTTGCCGACATAAAGTTATCTCGATCAGTGTCCTTTTGAATGTTTTTCATACTTTGTCCGGTATGATTCTTAAGAATTGTATTTAAATTATCTCTGACCTTGAGAATTTCTTGGGCATGAATATCGATGTCACTTGCTTGCCCAGAAAAACCACCCAAAGGCTGGTGAATCATACACCTAGCGTGAGGAAGGGCAAACCTTTTGCCTTTCGTTCCTGCTGTGAGCAGTAATGCGCCCATACTTGCTGCTTGACCTATACAAAGCGTAGAAATATCTGGCTTAATAAACTGCATTGTGTCATAAATTGCTAAGCCTGCTGTAACTGAACCACCCGGCGAATTGATATATAAATGAATATCTTTATCAGGATTTTCAGATTCTAAAAAAAGAAGCTGAGCAACTACCACATTTGCTGTGTAATCTTCAACTGGTCCTACCATAAAGACAACACGCTCTTTAAGTAGTCTTGAATAGATATCATAAGCCCTCTCTCCTCTACCAGAGTCTTCGATAACCATAGGAATTTGATTTAAGTTTTGAATTGTCATATTAACTTTGAGGATTCATTATTTCTAAAAAAGATTTTTCAGAAGTCTTCACTTTGGCTTTTTCTGCAAGATGTTTAGCAACAAGATCTTCAACGACAATAGATTCAATACTTGCCATTCTTGATGGATCAGTGTTGTACCAGTCAATCATTTGTTGCGCACTCTCGCCATACTGTAAAGATATTTCGTTAAGTTTAGCATCAACTTGCTCTTTTTCAGCCTTTATTTCCTTGTCAGTTGCAATTTTATTAATTAATAAACCAAGCTTGACTCTTCTAGAGGCCTCCTCTTGGAACATTTCTGCAGGTAATTTACCTTTAGAGGGCATTCCTTGCTGTTCCATCCTAGATTCCATGTCTTGTTGTAATTTTAACGCTTCAGAACTCACACTTCCCTCGGGCACCTCAAAATCATTTGCAGCTAAAAGTGCATTAAATGCAGTGTCTTTATTTTGCTGTACTAGGCGAGAACTTAATTCCATTTGCATTTGGTTGCTCATTCGGGTTTTCATAGTTTCAAAATCTTTTTCACCAAATTTTTTTGCAAATTCATCATCGCTCTTAACTTTCTTAGGGGAGCCAATCTCGTTTACCTTAACTTTAAATACGGCCTCTCTTCCTGCTAAATTTTCAACATGATAGTCTTCTGGAAATGTTGCATTTATTTCGACTGTTTTTCCAGGAGCGACATCTAACAAGCCTTTTTCAAAACCTTCAATCATTGCTCCCTTTCCTAGAACTATTTCGAAACCTTCTGCGGCGCCACCTTCGAATGACTCGCCATCTAATAAGCCTTCAAAATCAATGATTAAGCGATCTCCATCTTTTGATTTTCTTTTAACAGAGCTATATTCAGTAGACCTGTCCTGTAAATCTTGTAAAGCGCGCTCTTCATCTTCTTTTGTAACTTTTGCGTTTAATTGCTCCATACTTATGCTGGATAATGAGCCCACTTTGATCTCTGGATAGACCTCAAACTCAATTGTATAAATTAAGTTATCAGTATTTTCTGTATCTATATTTGTTAAAGAAGGCTGTGCTGCCGGTATAACATCAGCATCTTTCAGAGCATCTTCCAAGGTTTCACTAACAATCTCAGTTGCAGCATCAGACTTAGCACTAGCACTAAAGCGTTGACGCAGAACTGAAGTTGGAACTTTACCTTTCCTGAAGCCATCAATCTTCACTGTCTGAGAAAGGTTTTGAATAATCTTGTCTGTTTTTTGATTGAAAGCCTCTACTGGCAGTTCAACCGTAAGGGATCTTTTCAGCCCTTCGAGTTTAGTTAATGAGGTCTTCATCTAATCTAATCCGTAACTTATTAAAAAAAAAGAAATTATACAGGATTTTGCTAGTTAATAAAAAGGCTGCTTGCTCTTAAAATTAACCAATATGAAGCAAGCTAAAAGCGAGAACCTGTATAGCTTACTTGGTAATTTGACTGAGACAACCATTCTGGGTTTATCTCTATACCCCAACCTGCCTTGTGAGGCATCTGAAGATGCCCGTTAACAATCTCAAAATTTGGAGTAAATATATTGTCCTGCCAAGGGTAGTAGTCAAGCCCCTCAATTGAAAACTCCAAATACTTTCCAGCATTCGGAATAGATCCCATAATATGTGCAGAAAACAGCGTTACCAATGAAAGATTGGCTGCATGCAGAGTTACAGGTAAATTAGCCTTGTGTGCCAACTTAGCAACCTCTAAAGTCCTAGAAATACCTCCCATATAACACACATCAGGCTGAATAATATTTACTACCTGAGTATCAATCATATGCCTCCATACTCGCATATCATTGTCCTGTTCACCGCCACTTATATCAATCTCTAATGCATCTTTAACTTGGCGAGTCCAATCAGGCTCCCAGTAGGGACAAGGCTCCTCAAAATGACTCACGCCATAATCTTGCAGCATATGTCCGACCTCAATGGCCTTAGTTGGACTATAGGCGCTATTAGCATCCACCAACAAAGATACCTCATCACCCAAAACCTTACGAACCTCTTTAACAATAGCCTCAGTTCGACCAGGCCACTGATCAATATCATGCCCACACTCTCGACCAATTCGAAATTTAAATGCAAAATAGCCATGCGCTTCCTTAAGACCAAGAAGTCTTTCAGCCTCAGCCTCGGGACTAATCTCTCGCTGCATACTTGAAGCATAAACTGGTATAGATTTAGAGCTTCCACCCAAAAGCTGACAAACACTCATATTGTCACGCTTAGCCCGAATATCCCAAAGCGCAGTATCAAGTCCGCACAATGCGCGATAAAGATAAGTACCAGGAAACTTATGTTCTCTTTCTAAAACTTCTCTATTTAAATCATCAATATCCAATCCGCTCCAACCCAAAATATGCGGAGCAACTTGGCGATGAACAATCTGGGCACTTATATCAGCATTATATGTCGAGGTTTGACCCCAACCCTCGTCCCCTTCGTCGGTTCGAACCCGAACCAAGCCGACGTATTCATTAGTAAAAGTTTCAATGCTAATTATTTTCATAAATAAATACTTTAATAGTTTTAGTGCCTTGCTATATCTTTCAAAATTAGGTCGGAAGCCTTTTCCCCCACCATAATTGTAGCGGCATTAATATTACCACATATTAGTTGCGGAAATATTGATGCATCAGCCACTCGAAGACCCTCTATACCATAGACTTTAAGGTTAGCATCAACGACATCTTTTTCTGGATCAGGACCCATTCGGCAAGTGCTTGAAGGGTGGAAAACAGTCCACGCATTGTTTTTTATATCTTCGACCAATTGAGCGTCTGATTTGCATTCAGGGCCAGGTCGAAACTCCTCAAGAATGACCTTACTAAAACTCTCAGTTTTGGCTAATTTCCTTAACAACTTTACGCCCTCTAATAAGTCCTTGACATCATCCTTATGCGATAGATAGTTAGGTTCAATTACTGGCGCAACACCTGGGTCACTACTCTTTATTCGAATCTGCCCTCTTGAATTTGATTTACAATTTGACACCCCTAAAAGCATAGCTGAAAAGGGATCTGGACTTAGCATAGCTCGCTTACCGGGTAACTCAAGGGAATAACTAACAGGTGAAAAATAGAGCTGTATATTTGGCCCTTTAAGGCCATCTCGAGTTCTCACAAAGCCGCCAGACTGGTTAATACTTAAACTTAACGGGCCAGTCCTAGTCAGAATATACCTCATTCCTTGTAGCAGTTTTCCCCACCAAGGTCTCAACTGATCGTTCAACGTTCGCACCTTACTTTTATAGAAATAACTCACCCCTAGATGATCCTGGAGATTTTTCCCAACGGCCGGACTGTGGTGAACAACCGAAACATTTGCCTCCTTTAGGACTGACTCTGGTCCGACTCCGGAAAGCTGAAGTAGCTGAGGTGAATTGACTGCTCCTGAGCTTAATACAACTTCTTGCTTGGCGTTTACCTGATTGAAATTACCAGACTTTTTGTATTCAACACCACTAGCACGTTTACCTTCAAAGAGGATACGCGTAACATGAGCATTCATTATAACAGTAAGATTTTTACGGCTCATTACTGGTCTTAAATATGCCCTTGAAGTTGATACTCGCTGACCATTATGAGTTGTAATCTGGTAATTTCCAACACCCTCCTGACTAGCACCATTCATGTCCTTATTAAAACTAAAACCTATCTCCTTGGCTGCAGATATAAAGTTTTTGCATAGTGGATGTAACTGACTTGACACATCTGAAACCTTCAAAGGCCCATCACCGCCTCTATAATCATCGCCTCCATGCTGCCAAGTCTCCATACGCTTGAAGTAAGGCAACAATTCATCAAAAGACCAACCAGGATTACCAGCCTCATGCCAATCATCAAAATCTTTTGGATTACCCCTAACATAGACCATAGCGTTGATTGAGCTTGACCCGCCCAGTACTTTTCCTCTTGGCCAATAACTAGGTCGATTACCTGCATCGGCACTCGGCTCTGTCATATACATCCAGTTAACGGCTTTTTGATGAAAAGTCTTACCGTAGCCAATCGGCATTTGGATATAAAAACGTCGATCTGAGCCCCCTGCCTCAAGAAGCAGGACTCTATTCAAAGGGTCTTTACTCAGTCTATTTGCAAGAACGCAACCAGCAGACCCGGCTCCTACAATTATATAATCGTAATCAGACATAAGCGTATGATGGAAAATTCATTTCCCCCATGAAGAGTAATTTAAAACTCCTTTATTATATGGAATTCACAAAAAAAATAGCAAAATAATCTATAAACTTAGAGCTAATATTGGATAGACTTTCTATGATCATTTCAGACCCATTTTTTTATTTACTAATTTTACTTGCTGGAGCTTTTGCTGCCGCCTTGGTAACTGGAGCGACTGGCTTTGCAGGTGGACTTATACTTAATGCTTTTTGGCTTCATATTATGGAGCCTAATAGTGCAATTCCTCTAATTATTACTACTTGCTTGTTAATTTCTGCTGCCCCTATTTACAAATTACGAAAAACACTTGATTTTTCAAAGCTTAAACCATTCATTTTATCTGGCGTCATAGGTATACCTCTTGGAATGTTGCTACTAACTTTGACTGACCCTAATATATTTAAAGTTTCTATTGGCATGTTTTTAGTGATTTACGCATTATGGATGCTTAAAAGTAATAGTTTTTCCATTAAAGTCAATGAGAATCGATCTGTTGATAGCTTTATTGGACTAATTAGTGGCCTTATGGGTGGCTTTGCTGCGCTGGGTGGCTTGTTGCCAACAATATGGGTAGGCCTTCAAAGATTACCAAAAAATACTCAGCGCGGAACTTACGAGCCGTTTATCTTTATTACAAGCCTTACTGCAATAGTTAGTTTTTATATTGCGGGCTTCTTCACTACACAGGTTGTCTATGATTTTCTTAAAATAATCCCAGTATTAATACTAGGCTCGTGGCTTGGTGTAAAAATCTACCCCTCAATCAATGAAGATTTTTTTCAAAAAACAGTATTAGTATTAATCCTACTGTCTGGAATTATGCTGCTAATATAGATAAAAACCTAATTAATTGAACTACTTGCTTAAACCAGTTAAATAGAACTAGAAATTAATTCACTTTTCTAAATATGGCACACTAAATAAGATAAACTAATACATAACCCTCATCCGTGAGGGTTTGATGTTTTTAAAATCTAAGGAGAAAAAATGAAACTAATAAATAAAGTATTAGCTGTCTCAGCTATTTCCCTCAGTCTTATGCCTGCAATAGCAAGTGCTGACTGTGGAAAAGCAAGACTTGCTGATTTTGACTGGAATAGTGCAAATGTCCATACTGGCATTGTACAATTTATTCTTGAGCATGGCTATGGCTGTGAAGTTGAGACGACAAGAGGAAGTACAACACCTATTATGGCTGCTCACTATGACAGTCAACTCGATGTCGTTACTGAGCTTTGGTATGACAATATTGTAACCCAGTATGATGCTGTTGAAGCAGAGGGAATCATTGAAAATATTGGAATTAACACGCCAGACTCTCAGCAAGCATTTTACGTGGACAGAAATACAGTCGATAAGTACAATATAAAATCTGTATTAGATATGAACAATCCAGAAATTGCAGCACTCTTTACAGACCCTGAAAACCCTGATATGGGTAGAATGGTAAGCTGTATTGGAGGTTGGACTTGCTACACTATTAACCATGTCAAGCAGCGTGTCTACGGTTTAGATAAGTTCTATACTAACTTTGATCCAGGTTCTTCTGGCGCATTAGCTGCAGAAATTGCAGGTGCATTTGCTAAAGATCGACCGATCTTTACCTACTACTGGGCACCAACAGCATTGATGGGTAAGGTTGACTTGGTAAGGTTAACAGAGCCACCATACGATGCAGCATGTTGGGGAGCAATGATGGATGTTGTAGAAGACATAAAGGCTAACGGAAAAGATGTATACAAGCCTACTTGTGCAACTGAATACAAAGACATGTCTCTAGACAAGTCAGTTCTTACAGCATGGGCGGATACTCATCCTGATGAAACTGCATTCTTAAGAGCATATAGTATTCCAACCGCAACGGTGAACAAGCTACTTGCATACTATGAAGACGAAGCTGACGGCGATATGGAGCTTCTTGCAATTGAATACTTGTCAAATAATTCTGAATGGAAGTCTTGGGTTTCAGCAGAAGTTGCTGCCAACGTTTCAGGCGCACTATAAGTTAGATTTAACATAAAAAAAGAGCTCACTCGTGAGCTCTTTTTTTTCATAAAAAATTTATCATGATTAGAAAATTACTTACTTACTTCACCTTCCCAATTATTATGATATGGCTCTTAATAACGAGCTTTAATGCTTCAAGATTTAGGCCAGATAGCGCTATGGAACTTTTAACGGATGCAAGCTGGCTATATAATTGGCCAAGGTGGCTTGACATTCCATTGATGAAATGGATCAATGATGCCTTTAAAGTCTTTAATGAAGAGTACGGAATGTACTTCGAGGCAGTCAATAATTTCCTTCTTGGGGCAATCCTCTCTCTGAAGCACTTCTTAATGATGATGCCATGGCCAGTTGTGATTGCTCTCGTTGTAGCGATTGTTTTCTTTTCCAGTGGTCGAAAACTAGGTACAACCGTTTTTGTTGGAATTTGTACATTTTTTATTGGCTTTCTTCACCCAAGATTTTGGGACAAAGCGATTGAAACAACCTCTATTATGATCATTGGAATATTGTTCTGTATTTTCATTGGAATACCCTTAGGAATAGCGATGTCTCGAAGTGTAAAAGTTCGAAATGCCACTCTTCCAGTGCTTGACTTAATGCAGACAATACCAAGTTTTTGTTATCTCATTCCTGGAATTATGCTTTTTGGATTAGGTGCTGTTCCAGCAATCATTGCAACCGTTATTTACGCGGTTCCACCTTTGGTGCGTTTAACAGATCTTGGAATTCGCTTAGTTGATACAGAAGTCATTGAGGCAGCTGAAGCATTCGGAGCGAGTAAAAAACAAAAGTTACTAGGGGTTCAACTACCACTAGCACTTCCTAACATTATGCAAGGAATCAACCAAACCACAATGATGGCATTAGCTATGGTTGTTATTGCTTCTATGATTGGAACCAGAGGCCTTGGTGATGAAGTTTTACTTGGACTTCAACAGCTTAATGTCGGCAAGGCAACCGAAGCAGGACTTGCGATTGTACTTTTAGCAATTGTTCTAGATCGAATTACTCAAGCCTACGGTCAAAAAATCCAAGAAAGAAATAAACCATCTAAATAAGCGCCCCACTATGTCAAAAATCGAAATTAACAATATTTATAAAATATTTGGTCCTAATCCTGAACAAGTACTGCCAATGGTCGAACAAGGAGCGACTAAGGAACAAGTCATGGAAGAGACTGATCATACAGTTGGACTAGACAATGTCTCCTTATCTGTTAAAAAGGGTGAAATTTTTGTCTGTATGGGCCTCTCTGGCTCAGGAAAATCAACTTTAATTAGACACATTAATAGACTCATTGACCCTACTTCAGGTCAAGTTATAGTTGACGGTGTTGATGTATTAAGTTTAGATGACAAGGAGATATTAGAATTCCGAAAAAAGACAATGAGTATGGTTTTTCAGCGCTTTGGACTTTTCCCTCATAAGACAGTTATAGAAAACGTAGCCTATGGCCTTGAAATTCAAGAAGTGCCAGAAGATAAGAGGAAGGAAATCGCACAAGGTCAAATAGATGCGGTAGGACTCCAGGGATTTGAGCATCAATACCCTGCTCAGTTATCTGGAGGCATGCAGCAAAGGGTTGGTCTTGCAAGGGCTCTTGCAACAGACCCACAAATTCTTCTAATGGATGAAGCTTTTAGTGCTCTAGATCCTCTGATTAGAAGTGATATGCAAAATCAGCTAGTTGATCTCCAATCTAAACTCAAAAAAACGATTGTCTTTATTACTCATGACTTAGATGAGTCTCTTAAATTAGGGGACCATATAGGAATACTAAATGGTGGAAGATTAGTTCAAGTTGGACGCCCAGAAGATATCATACTCAACCCAGCTGATGAGTATGTTAAAGCATTTGTTAAGGACGTAAACCGTTCAAAAGTTTTAAGAGCTAAAACTGTGATGACAAAAATTGATAAGTTTGATACCACAGGCATTAACCCTTCCTCAATATATAAATATGATGAAAATACATTTATTGAAGATTTAGTTCCCAAAGTATTAAAAGATAGATCAACAATCGAGGTTATTGATAAAACTGGAAATACGACGGGCTACATTTCATCAGACGAACTTTCTGTAGCGCTAACTAAAACTACTTAATGTCTCAGGGCAATTCCGTGAGTAAAAATATAATCATTTCAGCGTCAGCAGATGGACTTGGCTGGTGCATGGCTACTTTTTTGATAGATCAAGGCCATACAGTTTATTTGTCCGATATTAATCAGCAAAAAATTGATGAAATTCAAAAACACCCACTGATTAATAAAAAAATATTTATAGAAAATGTTAATGCCGGCGACCCAGACTCAGTAAAGAAGTACTTCGAATCGCTTGCAGGCAAAATTTCAAGTATTGATGCTCTAATTAATAATGTAGGTATCGCTGGACCAACTGGTTTGATGGAAGATTTATCCATTGTTGACTGGAGACAGACAATTGATATTAATTTAAATAGCCACTTTTACTTCACTAAATACGCAATACCTTTGTTAAAAAAGAACAAAGAAGGGTCTATCATTAATATCTCTTCAACTGCAGGGCTTTTTGGGTTCCCCTTAAGAACCCCTTATGTAGCAAGCAAATGGGCTGTTATTGGAATGACAAAGTCACTTGCTATGGAGTTGGGAGAATTTGATATAAGAGTCAATGCCATCTGTCCTGGTTCAGTATCGGGAGATAGAATGAAACGTGTTATCGAGGCTAAAGCAAAATCCTTAGGAATTTCAGAAAAAGAACTGCAGGAAGATTATGAATCAATGGTATCACTCAAAACGTTTGTAGACAAAGAAGATATTGCTAATATGGCATTATTCTTGCTATCAAAAGAGGCGCACAAGGTATCAGGCCAGATAATGACAGTGGACGGCAACACTGAACGAATGAACTAAACTATCAATTTATCTAGCTTAGTGAAGTCCAGCAATATACTGCGCCAAAGCTTCAATTTCAACTGTCGTTAATCCTTTAGCAACATTTACCATCATTTCATTAGCTCTAGAAACGTCATCAGAACCTGTCTGCTCGTTGATAGAGTATTGACGGAATGCCTTTAACTGAAGAGCAGTATAGTCAGCATGTTGTGCGCTAAGCGCTGGAAAGCCTGCAGTTGGTATACCTAATCCCTTCGGGCCATGACAAGCAATACACGCTGTAGTCTGAGTATCCATCTTACCGCCGACATAAATCTTGCGGCCAAGCTCAATTGTTTCGGCATCTCCCTTAGCACTATTTTCAGTGATAGTTTGGATCGAGTAATAAGCAGCAATATCCATCATATCTTGCTCCGAAAGCAAAGATGCAACACCGGCCATAATTGCATTATTTCTTTCACCCGATTTAAAATTTTGTAGCTGCTTTAAAAGATAAACTTCACCTTGACCAGCAAGCTTAGGAAAAGTCGCAATAGCACTATTACCTGCAAGACCATGACAGCCCATACATGTGGCAGATTTTGTCTGACCTGCTTCGGCATCTCCAGCAGCAATAATTGAACTACTAAAAGAAGCAAATAAAACTGTCGCTAAAATAATGATGGTCTTTTTCATTCTCAATCTCCAAAAAATTCCAAGAAATTATACGTGAAAATTAATGGTTTCGTAAACCTCTATTCTTGCTGATTTGGGGGAAAGGTTAGTTTTTTGGATTTTGAATAGATAAGTACTCTGCAATAGAACGCTCAAACCCTTCTGCCATTGGAGCCATGGCATTCATGTATTCATTTTGACGTTCACCTGACTGAAAATTTTCTAATTGCTGAACAATCCATTCAACATCCTTTCCCGCTAAAGAAGGGTAATTTTCATCACTAGAACGACCAGCTTGACCGTGACAACTTAAGCAGCCAAGAACCTCATACATTGCCTCACCCTCACTATTAGCTTTAGAGCTTAATGAAAAAGCAAATGCCGCTATACTAATCGTGATTAAAAAACTCTTTTTCATTACATCAGTTGCCCATTTGAATCGATATCTAAATTATACATACATCTATTTTATTAAAAATTAGAAGTGTTAAAAACGATTATTTCCCTTTCCATTTAGGGCTGCGCTTCTCAGAAAAGGCAATTGGACCTTCTTTAGCGTCATCAGATCTTAGCATCTTTTGGTAAGGCGTAATTGATCCTGAGCGCATAACTTCGTAGGCAGTTTCCAATTCCATATGCTCAGTTTCTCTAACAACAGACTTTATTGCTGCCAAAGAAAGGGGGGCAGACTTAGCAATTTGATGTGCCCACTCTATGGCTGTATTTTGTAATTCATCTAAGGGGCAACTGTGGTTCACTAAACCATAATGTTTAGCTTCATCAATTGCCATTCTGCGACCAGTCATAAGCATCTCCATAGCAATCGATCTGGGCAAACGACGGGGCAACCTTAATACCCCTCCACTGTCTGGAATAATACCTAGGGTGGCCTCAGGAACAAAAAACTCTGCTGAATCTGCAGCGATAATAAGGTCAGCAGCAAGCGCCAGTTCAAATCCGCCTCCAACCGCTAAGCCATTAACAGCTGCAATAACTGGCTTATTAAGATCCCATAATTCTGTAAGCCCAGCAAAACCACCAGGCCCAAAGTCAGAATCAACCGCCTCCCCCTCAGATGCTGCCTTTAAGTCCCATCCACCACAAAAAAAACGCTCTCCTGCTCCAATAATAATAGCCACACGCAAATCATCATTGTCTCTAAAATCAATAAATGCATCGCCAAGTGCGTGGCTTGTTATTGCATCAATCGCATTTGCTTTAGGGCGATCAAGTGTAATTAGCAGCACTTCATCATAAACCTTACAAGTAACACTTTTATTCATAAACTTTCCTCAATAAAAGATTATTTTAATAACGCTAGTTTAACTTAACCAAGGCATCTACTGCAATTGCACCGTCACCTTTAGTCATTACCAGTAGTGGATTAATATCTAATTCAATTACGTCACTTGAAGTAATCAAATCAACTACTGACATTACAACATCAATGACAGCATCAATATCTGCAGATGACTTTCCACGATATCCTTGAAGCATTGGATAAACTTTTAGCTTTGATAGTGCAACTAAGGCGTCTTCCCGGGTAACTGGAAGTAACAAAGGAATACTATCACTTAATAATTCAACTAAAACTCCACCACTCCCAATGACTATATATTTTCCAAAAGTAGGGTCATAATTAACACCAATTATCAATTCAGAAATTGCACCTGCAATCATTTTTTCAATCAGTAGCGTTGGTCCAATTTTCATTAGATCTTCGCAAGCCTTGTTGAGCGTTTCAGGATTTTCAATATTAACTCTCACTGCGCCTTTTTCGCTCTTATGAACTAAATCCGTACTTGAAACTTTTAGAGTGACTGGGTAGCTTAATTGTTGAGCTACTTTCAATGCCTCTTTAGAGCTGGAAATTAATTTTCCATGGGGGACAGAAATACCATATTTTTTTATTAACTCCTTGCCCTCAAATTCAGTCAAAGCCTTGTTATTAGTTTTAATGGATGGAGGACTAATAACCTTTAAAGATGGTATTGAACTGTTATTAAATGACTGCCCAATCCTATAAGAATGATGGAGCGCCTTAAGACAAAGGTCTAAGCCAATCATTGGTGCAACACCATATTTTAGGCATTCATCAATAATCCTCTTAGGCATACAATCTGCAATCGATGCTAGAATGATAGCTTTTTGCCCTGTATCTGAAACAGCATCACACAACGCTAAGAAAGTGGTATCCCAATCCTGCTGTTCGGATTCTTCAGTTTTTGGCCAATCCAATAACAACATTGTTGCAGCAAACCCTCCACTTATCATTTGTTTGAAGCATGCCGAAGTTCGCTGACGATCTCCCCACACAAAGGTATGGTAATCTAAAGGGTTATCAACTTCTACATACTCATTCAGTGTATCTTTCACTCTTTGCTTGTGAGCCTTATCAAGACTTGGAAAACTTATATCTAATCCATCAATCAAGTCAGCCATCATTCCAGCCTCGCCACCTGAACAACTCATTGATGCAACTCCATTATGATTGATTGGACCAAAGATACTAAGCAACTTTAAGGTTTCAAGAAACTCTGGAACTGTATCAACCCTGGCAATACCTAGACGCTCAAAGAAGACACTATATAGCTGATCTGATCCTGTCAATGAACTCGTATGAGTAAGTGCAATCTGAGCAGAGGAGACTGTACGACCAGATTTAATTGCTACAATCGGAATCTTTTTACGAAGCGCTCTTCGCGCTGCATCATCAAACATCTCAATATCGTTAATGCCCTCTACATGAAGACCTATTGCGTTTACTCGATCGTCGTCAAGCATTGAATGAATAATATCTGAAATATTAGTGTTTGTCTGATTACCAAGAGTGAACATGTAGGCTATAGGAAGTCCAACAGACTGCATTGTCATATTAAGACCTATATTGCCACTTTGAGTAATGATTGCGACACCTTTTTTAATGACCTCACAGCCTTGAACATCTGGCCACAAAGCAACGCCATCTAAACTATTAATAAAGCCATAACAGTTTGGTCCAATCAGTGGCATTCCATCTGCAGCCTCAATTAGTCTTTGGTTCCTTATAACTCCAGCTTCTCCAACCTCTCCAAAACCTGAAGCATACAAAACTGCTCCGCCCGCTCCAATTGACTTTAAATCAGCAACTATGTCTATAGCAGACTCAGCGTTGACAGCAATAAAGGTTGCATCTGGAGCCTCAGGAAGATCTTTAATATTCGTATAGCAGTCAATACCTTCAATAGAATCTCGAGTTGGATGAATAGCCCATATTTTCCCTGTAAAACCTAACTTTTGACTCTCTCTAATAGCAAAATCTGCCCCTCGATTGCCGACCACCGCTATAGATTTTGGGGATATGAGGCGACTCAAATTAGTTTTAGTCATAAAGGGATTTATTCGAAGGGTCGTAGCAGAGATCTTGAAATAATATGACGTTGAATTTCGCTAGTTCCATCCCATATTCGCTCAACACGATGATCTCGCCATATTCGCTCTAAAGGAAGCTCGTCCATTAATCCCATCCCACCTAATATTTGTATAGCCTCATCAGAAACCATTGCCAGAGTCTCTGTAGCCTTGAGTTTTGCCATTGCAGCATCGCTATTAGTCATTTCTCCTTTAGTATCTTTCCAGGCAGCTCGTAAAGTTAATAGTTCAGCGGCATGAAGTTCCATAGACATATCAGCCAACTTAAAAGAAACACCTTGAAATTTTCCTATAGTTTGACCGAATTGTTCACGGGTTGCTGCCCACTCTATAGCAATTTGTAATGCTCTCTCTGCTCTTCCAAGACACATAGATGCGACAGATAATCGTGTTGCACCTAACCACTCATTGGCAACATCAAAGCCATGGTCAACTTTCCCAAGTACTTGAGATTTATGGACACGGCAGTTATCAAAATTAAGAATAAAGTTATGATAGCCTCGATGTGAAACGCTGTTGTATCCGGGCTCTACAGAAAAACCAGGGGTTCCAATATCAACCAGAAAACTAGTGATTTTTTTCTTAACACCTCTAGACGTTTCCTCGGATCCTGAAGCAGCAAATAAAATAACAAAATCAGCCATATCAGCATGACTAATAAAATGCTTTGAGCCATTGATTACAAAAAAATCTCCATCCTTCTCGGCCCGACACTGCATTGAACGAACGTCTGAACCTGCATTAGGTTCAGTCATCGCAAGACAGTCAACTTTTTCACCACGAATCGTGGGAATTAAATATTTTTCAATTTGATCACCTTTACATGCCATCAAAATATTACTTGGTCTTGCAACAATGTATTGAAGCCCAAAATTTGCCTTACCTAACTCTTTCTCTAGGAGACATAAGGTTAAAGTATCCAGACCACCACCGCCATACTCTTCAGGCATATTTGTTGCGTATAGACCAAGCTGGATGGCTTTTTTCTTGATACTTTCCGCTAAAGATTCATCGATATGATTACTTTTTTCAACTTCATCTTCATGAGGATATAGCTCCTGCTCGACAAAGTTTTTAACTGAATCAATAATCATCTCTTGTTCATTTGAAAGACCAAAATCCATTTTTCTTCCTATTATTTATTGCAAATATCTAATTTAAATTATTTTTTTGAAACGCTCATCACTCGTCCCTTCTGTTTTGGAAAAGAGATTTGTTGATGATACTCCCAAATCTTTTCAAGTATTTCAGCAACTTCTGGTTCAATTGCACAGGCCTTTGATTCATTCATATCTACATGTATTAACATTTGTTCTGTTGTAGCTAAAAGCTCACCACTTATAGAATGCCACATTTGATGAAAAAAATGTAGACGCTTTTGATCTAAGCCAAGTATTTGAGTCGTAAAGCTTAAAGGTTCACCCCTTGACACTTCTAAGTAATAATTTATATGGGTCTCAACTGTATAGAAAGATTTACCTTTAGATCGGTAATCTTCATTAATACCAATATAGCGAAAAAGGGCATCTGAGGCATCGCCAAAGGCATAGAGATAAAATGACTCACTCATGTGCCCATTGTAGTCAATCCAATCAGAATGAACTTCTGATTGGTAAAGAGACAAGGGTTTAGTTAAATCATCATTTAAAGAAAACTTTTTGTATTCTCTATGAAGGTACACCTCATTATCCATATGCCACCAAAATGCTTAATCGAATTATAATATTCTGAGAACTTAATTTATGAGACAAATTGTACATAAAAAAATATTTTTTTAAAACAATCTTCTATATCTTACTAACACTTGATTCAATAAAAAGAAAATGATTCCTTTGATTCACCCAAGAATGAAACTTATATAATATCTATGCCTCTATCGCTAGACCTGAAAAATGCAAAATTCATATCGTAAAGCAAAATTTCTCTTATCTTGCCCTTCTCTAAAGGGTTGTCCAGATGACAATGGCTATGAAGTTATATTTGCAGGTCGCTCAAATGCTGGAAAGTCTAGCGCAATTAATACCCTAACTGAACAAAAAAAATTAGCAAAAGTCAGTCGAACACCTGGGCGCACTCAACATTTAGTTTTTTTCGAATTAGATGAACAGAGAAGACTTGTCGATTTACCTGGTTATGGATATGCTAAAGTGCCTGATGCAGTAAAACAAAAATGGAATCAAAATATGAGTGAATATTTTGACAATCGTAACTGCTTAAAGGGTGCCATATTAGTTATGGATTGTCGTCATCCATTAAAGCCATTTGATGAAATGATGTTGCAATGGTGTATTAACAGTGATATAGACACTAATATACTTTTAACGAAGTCTGATAAGCTTAAAAAAGGTGCTGCAAGCTCAACCAAACTAGCAGTTAAAAATGCAGTAAAAGAGTTTCCAAATATCAATGTTCAACTCTTCTCATCCCTCAAAAAAGAGGGAGTATCTGAGCTCTGTAAATACCTTGACAAGATATTTGAATTGAATAATGAGAGTTAACCTAGACCTTTCTTTCGTTCAAACTAATGACACAATCATCGTCGCAAATAATCGACAAGTATTAGCCATTAAGCAATCAATTTATGAACTTAATGGATCCATCAAAATGCCTCAAATTTTTTCATATAGATCTTGGCTTGAACATTTCTGGAAAAAAAATAATCCACAACGAACAGTTCGCTTATTGTCTCTATTAGAGCTACGATATATATTAAAAGAAATCACTGAAAAAAATTCAATCAATAATTCTGAAGCAATCATTGATGAATTGATTAAATGCTACTCACTCTGTAAGACTTACTTTATAGATATATCAACCCTTCCAGACTTTTATGCTAACCCTTCCAGCCTACTTATCAAATGGATAAGTGAGCTTGAAAAATTCAAAACTGAAAACAATTGTATTGATACAACAGACCTTTTCTCCTCAGTTTACAAATCATTAGAATCTAATATTAAAACAGGAAATTATTATGCTTACGGCTTTAAGCAAAGAACACCTGAACAGAATAAACTCTTCGAAATATTAGAGTGCCAATCGCTCAATTCTAGTTCGCTCGAAAATAATATTCAAGCGCTTTCCTTTATTGACCAGGAGACTGAGTTGGAGGCAATTGCAAAATGGGCGAAAGAGGTCAGTTTAAAAAATCCTAACAGCCAGATTGGTGTTGTCATTCCAAATCTTAGTCAACTACAACATCTTGTTAAGAGTACTTTTGATCAAGAGTTTGATGCAAGTTTACTGGAGACTCATCACAAGCCATACAATATTTCTTTGGGTATATCTCTTTGTCATTACCCACTTATTCAGCACCTTTTATCTATTGTAAAAATTTCTAGTCAAATAATAAAAGGAAATATTGACCTTGAGATGCTTATGAAAACTGTTACTTCACCTTATATAAAGGGAGCTCTAATTGAATCAAATAGTCGTTCATTATTAGTCAATCGCATTTTGGGGTTAGGTTGTGAAGAGGCGACAACCCAAAAAGTACTAAAGTTAATGAAAGATTGCCCAGCTCTCATTCAAATTGTTAACTCATTACGGTCACTTAAAATAGATAAAAAAATAGCTCTCGAGAATTCTTTAGAGTCCATTAACCTGTTACTGTTTACTTGGGGGTTTGCATCAGATAGAAGCCTTTCTAGTAGCGAATACCAATTATTTGAAAAGTATCAAAATGAAAGTTTAATCCTCAATAGATTGTCAAATTTTTATAAAAAAGTTAGTTTATTTGATGCTATAAAGATTTTAAATACACATTTAAATTCTGTGATTTTTCAACCAAAAAGTGGAGCTGCCAATATACATATCTTGGGCGCACTTGAGGCAGAGGGTTTGTATTTTGATCATGCATGGGTGTCCAGTATGACAAGCAACTTCATTCCAGGAAAGATAAAAATGCCATTATTCATCCCCCAAAAAACCTCAATTGAATATGAGCTCCCAAATTCAAACTTTCTTTTAGTCACCGAAGATGCCAAAGTCACTTTGAAGGCATTAAATAACTTAAGTCCTGAAACAACTTATAGCTATGCGAAACTGATGCAGAATCGTGAAGAGCTGCCTTCGCCATACATAGACTTCAAAGATTACCTTGAAGGGTCATTTATTAAAACCTCATCGCGCGAGTTGATCTATATAGATGACCATGAGGCTCCTAAAATAAAAGAGCTTACTATCAAGAAGGGAGTTAAAACCCTTCAGAATCAAATGAGTTGCGCTTTTAGAGGCTTTGCAGCTCGCCTGGATATTGATGATTTTGAAGCACCACATATTGGTCTTAGCCGACTTCAACAAGGCAACCTGATTCATAAGATATTGGAGACTTTTTTCAATGAAATTAAATCTGGCGCCTCCTTATTAAGGCTTACAGAACTTGAGTTAGATAATTTAATAGAAAAACATACCGAGTCCGCAACCCTAAGTCTCCCTAAATCCAATTTTAAATTGAATGAAAAAATTAGATTAGTCAAAATCATTCGTCAATACATTGATCTTGAAAAACAAAGGGGTGAATTCGAAGTAATTAAAACTGAGTCGACCTCCGAGGTCGATATTAACGGCTTAAAATTTTCTACAAGGATAGACAGGATGGATCGCCTTGCCAATGGTGATAGTCTAATAATCGATTACAAAACTGGCAAGGATGTTAAAGTAAGTCAAATGACTGGAGACCCTATAGATCATGCTCAGCTTCCAATTTATGCCGTAACAAATTCAGTTGATGGAGTTGCATTTGCTACTATCAACTCAAATGATTGTCAATTCAAAGCCGTTACAAAAAATAAATCTGAACTCCCATTAACAAAGCAAGCAATGAATAGAATGCCTGAATGGGATAAACAAATAAACGAATGGACATCAATCTTAAACTCAGCAAGCGAACAATTTCAAAATGGAATTGCTAGCGTTTTGCCAGTAAAAAATGCGTGTGATTATTGTGATTATGATTTACTTTGTAGAGTCAAGAAATCGAGCAATAACTGACAATCTTTCTTGAGTTAGCTCTTGTGCAATATTTAGATTATCTAGCTTTGAAATCTCAATGTCATTAAGTAGCTCTAGCAATTCATTAATAGGTTTAGTGTTGATCTCTAAATAATCAAAAGCTGTGAGTATTATTTGAAACCTTCTTTGACGTCTCAAACCATCATTTTTTAGGTAAAAATTCAATATTTCTTCAGGACTATACGACAATAACGCTTTAGCAAAATGATGCCACTCTGCAACGAGTTCAGCAATCTGTTGAAAATCTTTTGGACATTTAAGGTGCTCACACAGCTTCAAAACATTCTCTGTATTTTGCTTATGAAGCCAGAGCGCAAACCTTACTTCAGGTAGCTCTGTCGGAACATCAAGTATCTGCATATCACTAGTTTTACGAATATCTAGCATCGGAAACAATCTCTCATAAGCGCCTGACTCAATAAGTACTTCAAAAAATATAGAAGGCTTCTCGGATTCAATTGACAGAGAAAGTTCTTTAAAAACTCGCTCAGGAATTAGGGAATCTACCTCACCAGAGCTCACCATTTTCTTCATTAACTCGAAGGTTTCATGAGCAATATTAAAGCCAAGACTATGGAAGCGAGATGCAAACCTTGCTGTTCTTAATATGCGCACTGGATCCTCAGAGAATGCTTCAGAAACATGCCTTAGAGTTCTTGATTTAATGTCACCTTGTCCATTAAATGGGTCAACTAAATCACCGCCCCCATTTTGTTTTTGTGCTATAGCATTAATGGTTAGATCACGGCGTGATAAGTCTTGCTTAAGGGTAACAGATTTTGATGTATCAAACTCGAAACCAGTGTATCCTAACCCAACTTTTCGCTCGAGTCTAGCAAGTGCATACTCTTCGTTAGACTCAGGGTGAAGAAATACAGGGAATTCCTTGCCAACTTGGCGATAGCCAAGAGACTTCATTTCTTTAGGTGACGAGCCAACTATAACAAAATCTTTTTCAGTATCTTCATTCGCTATTCCTAAAAGCTCATCTCGAATAGCTCCACCAACTAGATATATTTCCATAATAATTAATTGTAGATATTGAAGAAAACTCTCAAATTCTCTTATAATACACGAATGGATACAAAGAAAAAGTTATCGCCCGAAGCATACCACATTACCCAAGAATGTGGAACCGAGCCACCTTTTTCAGGTGAATACTATAACCACGATGAAACGGGCGACTATCACTGTATTTGTTGTGATTCCTTATTATTTGAATCAAGCACAAAGTTTGACTCTGGGAGTGGTTGGCCAAGTTTCTATGAAATTGCTAATAGTAATTGTGTTCGTCAGATAGAGGACGATTCATTGGGATATATCAGAATAGAAGTTAGATGCTCGTCTTGCGATTCACATTTAGGCCACGTTTTTCCTGACGGCCCTCAACCCACGGGAAAACGCTACTGTATAAATTCAGTTGCATTAAATTTTTCTGAGAAAAAGTGATCACGATACTTTCCTTTTAGTGTCAACTAAATCAGTTAAAACAAAAGAACCATCGCAGCCAAAAAACCCAAAAAAATTGAGAACCCTTTTTTAAGTTTTTTACTATCAACTATATGCGTCACCTTGGCCCCTAATGGTGCAAATAAGATACTCGTAGCAGCAATAGTGATGAGCGCTTCAAAGTTAACAAAACCAATTCCACTAGTTGGAAATTCCTGATCCATTCCGGCCACCATAAATCCTATACTGCCTGCAATTGCGATAGGCATTCCGACTGCAGCAGAGGTTGCAATTGCATTCTTTATATCTACATTGTTATAAACCAAAAACGGTGTTGTCATTGATCCTCCACCAATACCAACCAAAGCAGAAACTAAACCAATAATATAGCCAACAAAACTCCAAGCCCATCTAGATAAATTATCGACATGTCCAGATGCGCTTATTTGAAACCACATAATTAGCGCAACACTAATCTCAAAGCATGCAAAAAATATTCTCAGAAAATCAAAGCTCATATACTTAGCAACTAAAGCACCACTGAATGAACCTAAAAGGATTGTAGGCGTGAGTTTAATAAAGTTTTTCCAAAGTATTGCTCCATGCTTATGATGCGCATATACACTTGAAATTGAAGTAAAAACAATTACTGCCAAAGCTGTACCAATAGCGGTATGCATTAAAACTGACTGATTGACAGTTGGCGCTAAAAGATAAAGCAATATTGGGACAATTATTAATCCACCACCTACCCCTAAAAGGCCCGCAACAAATCCAGATGATGCGCCTAAAAGTAACAGAAGGATGAATGTTTCATTCATTGTAATGTTCGGAGATTAGAATTTTTTAACCAAGAGTTCAATTTTAATTGGACCAAATATGTTCAGCAAAATGACGTCTACACATTGACTGATATTGATCATTGCCACCTATAACAACTTGATCTCCATCACTAACAACTTTACCGTCACTATCCAAACGAACTACCATAGTTGCTTTGCGTCCACAATGACAAACAGTTTTAAGCTCATTCAGATTATCAGCCCATGCTAATAAATACTGACTTCCAGGAAAAAGTTCGCCTCTAAAATCAGTTCTAATTCCATAGCATAAAACAGGTATATCCAAAGTATCAACGACTTGTCCGAGTTGCTTTACTTGTTCTTTGCTTAGAAAATGGCTTTCATCGATCAACACGCAATCGATTGACTCATTTTCATTTTGCTCCGAGACCATCTCAAAAAGATTGTTATCTTGATTAAATAAATGAGCTCCTGCCTCTAGACCTATTCGTGAAGTAACTTTTCCTACACTATATCGATTATCAATTTCTGCAGTCAACAATAAAGGGGTCATTCCTCTCTCTTGATAGTTATATGCAGATTGAAGAAGAGAGGTTGACTTGCCAGCATTCATTGAAGAATAGTAAAAGTAAAGCTTAGCCAAAATATAACTCCTTAGTTATAAACAATACAATATTATAACCCTTGGCAACACTTCAATATATGACATCATTGAAGCTCTTTAAGATCATAATACTCTTCAAGGACTTCAGGATTTTCTAGGGCTGTTTTATTGTCAATCGGTAAGTTATGAATTGCCTTTTGAACAGCTAACTCAACAATTTTTCCACTCTTAGTTCTTGGAATATCAGACACCTGGATAATTACATCTGGCACATGCCTAGGCGATGTATTAGTTCTGATTTGTTTAACTATCTTTTCTTTTAAGTCATTAACTAGTTTCGTTTGAAGGGTTAATTTTACAAACAATACAATTCTGGTTTCGCCCTCCCAGGTCTGCTCTACAACTATCGATTCTAAAACTTCATTGAACTTTTCAACCTCTCTATATATCTCTGCTGTGCCAATTCTAACGCCTCCCCGGTTTAGAGTCGTGTCAGATCGACCATAAAAAACCAAACCTCCATCCTCGTTAAGAGTTACAAAGTCGCCGTGACACCAAACATTAGGATAACGATCGAAATATGACTGATGATATTTTTGCCTTTCATCGTCATTCCAAAAACCTATAGGCTTAGAAGGAAAAGTTTTAGTACAAACCAGCTCCCCCTTTTCACCAACCACTGACTCTCCTTTGTCATTAAAAACTTCGACTGATAATCCAAGGCCACGAGTTTGTAATTCACCACGATAAACAGGAAGCATTGGTGATCCTAAGGCGAAACAGGAAACAATATCGGTACCCCCTGAGATGGATGAAAGGCACACCTTTTTCTTAATGCTCTCATAGACATAATCAAAACAATCATTGCTCAGCACAGAGCCAGTAGACAAAACCATTCTTAAAGAATCTAAGTTGTGACTTTTATTGGGATCTAAGTACTTTTTTCTGCAGGTATCTAAATACTTTGCAGAAACACCCATAATATCAAAGTTTTCTTGTTCGGCATAATCAAACAAAATATTGTCATTATCATTTAAGAAGGGTGAACCATCATAAAGCATCAGTGTTGCGCCGGAAGCCAAACTACTGACAAGCCAATTCCACATCATCCAGCCACATGTTGAAAAGAAGAAGACTCTTTCTCCACTTTTTATATTACAGTGCAATGTATGCTCTTTTTTATGTTGGATTAAGGTTCCTCCTACACCGTGAACAATACACTTTGGGACTCCTGTGGTTCCTGATGAAAACAAAATATAGAGCGGTTCATTAAAACCCACTGATTCAAAATTCAATTCAGGAGTTAACTCTTGATTTATAATTTCATCAAAAGTAGAAAACGAATTCAGATTATCAAATGAAGCTTTATCATCAACATAACGAACTAACAAAGTTTTTTGGATAGATGGCAACTTAGAAATTATTTTTTTATTTTTTTCAAGGCAATTAAAGACCTTACCGTTGTAAAAATAGGAATCTACGCAAATAAAAATCTTAGGTTCTACTTGACCAAATCGGTCTAAAACGCCTTGAACTCCAAAATCTGGTGAGCACGAAGTCCAGATAGCACCGATACTAGATGTAGCTAACATTGAGACCACTGCTTCTGGCATGTTAGGGAGGAAGCCAGCAACACGATCTCCCTTTTTGACGCCATTTTGCTTAAGCCAATGAGATAGTTTTGCAACCTGATTGTATAGTTCAAGATGAGTTAAGGTGCTTTTATGTTTATCTTCACCCCAAAATATGATGGCTGGTTTTTTATCTCTATTTAATAAGAGATTTTTTGCAAAATTTAGTTTTGCATCTGAAAACCATTCCGATCCTAAAAAGTCGTTTCCATTTTTTAAAACATTTGTTGGGTTTCTATCAGCATTAATTAAAGAGTAGCTCCAAAATAACCCCCAAAAAGACTCAGGAAAATCACAAGACCACTGATACAAATCACGAAAACTATCTAAATTTATCTCGAATTTATTATTAACCTCCTGGATAAATTCCCATGCCTGGGTATTTTTTATTTCATTTTTAGTAGGACTCCAAAGTAACTTACTCATTGAATTCAACTACTTTGTTATAATCCATTTATCTATCCTCTATTGTGTTTATTGAGATTTAATCCACTCTTTTAAAAGTAAAACACCTTTTACTATTTGTGGGCAAATTATTTCTAAAGAATTCTCTTGAGAGAAATTCTTATTTGAGATCAACTTAAGGGCCTCTGAACCATCAAAATCTACAAATGCAATACGTGATAATAATTTCTGTTCTTCTAAACCAAAATCAGACCCAGGCAGCATTGCAAAGCCTATATCGCTAAGTATTTTTTGACAAAGTGTTTTGTCATTATTGATTTCCTGGGTTATATTTTTAACATTTGAAAAGTCACATATCATGTAAAAACCACCTTGTGGTTTTTGACATTTCACGCCAACAGAAGTAAGTTCTCTATAGATATAATCTGCAATCATTTTTAAAATTAGCCTAGAGCTGTCTAGAAATTCTGAATGGTCTTCTGAGTATGCCTTAATAGCTGCATACTGAATAGGTGCACTCACAGAGGTATAGGTTTCGCTAGCTATAGCTCTAACACTGTCCCTAATATGACTCAATCCTTCTGGAAAAAGTAGCGTTCCAAGTCTCCACCCACCAGCACCACACCACTTACTAAGACCACTACTGATAATTGTTTTTTCAGGGTAATAATGAGTAATTGATTTATAATCCCCCGTGAAGTCTAACTCAGCATATATTTCATCAGCAATAATAACAATGTTATGTTTTTTGGAAATCTTTGCCAATTCTTTTAAATTCCCATGTGTTGTGCCCGAAGGGTTATTAGGTGAGTTTAAAATTAAAAGTTTATTAACCGACTTAAGGCTATCACAAGCTCTATCTAGCTCTTCAGGGTCAAGATGCCAATTACTCTTAGCAGTAGTTTTAATCCAATGAACTCTTTTATTTATTATTTGTGCTTGTGGTTCATAGGATACCCAGCTAGGGCTTGGAAGGAGTAAATCACAATTTAATGCTAGTTGAGTTTGAAAAATTAATTCTTTCGATCCAGGGCCAATAATGACACTTTCAGCGTCATATTTATACTGATTTTTATTTGAGTGATAATTAGCAACCTCTTCTCTTAGCCCTATTAAACCAGAAACATTTATATAGTCTTTTTGATGGGCATGTTTTTTTAGCTCATCAACAATTACTTCAGGAACAGGGAAAGGAGACTGACCTAATCCAAACTTAAAAACTTCTTTACCATCTTTAATTAATTTCTGAGATAGTTCATTGATAGCTAATGTAGCTGAAGTTTTTAAACCTATGATGTTGTTTTGTATATCCATATTAGTAATTTTGTAATTTAAATCTTAGATATCAAGAATAACAAAAAAATGTTTTATTTTGAACCTAATATAAACTCCTTTTATTGTGCAGATAAATATTTTTTTCGTCTAAACTGAATCATCGCTATAACGCTTAATAGAATAAGAGCTGGTATAAAAACGATCTGCTTTGGTAGAGTATCTCTTTCAGTTTGAATAGATGTAACAATCCAGCCACTATCAACGCCAGCAACCCTAATTGACTCAACCTGCTTATTTATTGCCCTATTATTTGACATACCAGGCATTACCATTGCAACCTCCATATCACCAAACAAGTCATCTAAATAAAGACCAGTATTATTAATTTTTTCCATACCTGAGATGCCATCAGCCAAAGGTAGTAAAAAAGTATAACTTCGCTGAACGCCTTCAAGCGTTTCCCCTTCAACTACAAAGCGAATCGATTGACCCGGACTCATTGATTCTGCTATTTCAAATATTTGGGTTCCAGGAAGATTTTCATAAGGTGGATCAATCTTATTCCAAAAATAACCCGGTCTAAATAACATAAAAGCCACCAATAAAAGCAATAATGTTTCCCACCATCGGCTCTTTACAAGCCAGTAACCTTGGGTTGCTGCAGCAAATAACAATATAGCAATGATTGAAGAAATGACAACCAGTACAAAACTAAACACATTGTCTATTCCAATCATAAGTAACTGGGTATTAAATATGAATAAAAAAGGTAGAACAGCTGTGCGAATATCGTATATAAAACCTTGTACTCCAGTGCCAATTGGATCACCCTTTGAAATTGCTGCGGCAGCATATGCCGCCAGCCCAACTGGTGGCGTATCATCGGCCAATATTCCAAAGTAAAAAACAAACATATGCGCAGCTATTAAAGGGATAGCGACATTATTTGCAGCACCCAAGCTCATAATAACAGGTGCCATTAAACTAGAAACTACTATATAGTTTGCAGTGGTTGGCAAACCCATACCTAAAATTAAACTAATCATTGCTGTGAAGAGTAAGATCAAAAACAAGTTCCCTGCAGCAATAAATTCAACCCAACCAATAATAAGCTGCCCAACACCCGTTAAGGTTACGGTACCAACAATTATTCCAGCTGCAGTTGTTGCAACACCCACACCAATCATATTATTGGCACCATTTATAAAGCCAGCCTTGATATCGCGAAGACCTTGAATTAACTGGTTAACAAAATCTAAACTGCCACGAAAAATTCCTAGAATAATTTTTTGTGTTAAAACGATAAACACCATAAATAGAGTTGCCCAATATACTGAGAACTCTGGTGAAAAACGCTCAACAGTCAGCAGCCAAATCAGCAATATAACAGGAAGTAGGAAATGAAGGCCTGCTTTAACTGTTTTTCCAACTTCAGGGATTTCAATAATGTCTCCAGTCGGTAAATCAGGCATTCTAGAGACATAAAATAATAAAGATACATAACTTAATAACATAATTATTGAAACAACTAAAACATTAACATCGCCAGCCATTGCTTTAATCATTTCAAAAAATGGTGGAAGAACCCACACCAATATACCCAAAACTATAAGCACAGTACTTATACTAATTAGCTTATCAACTCTGTTAAGTTTTTTTGTTCTTTTGAGCCCCTCCATTCCGGCCTTTAATGCCTCTAAATGAACAATATAAATTAATGCTATGTATGAAATAACCGCAGGTAAGAATGCATGCTTAATAACTTCTATATAAGATATACCAACATATTCAACCATTAAGAAAGCAGCTGTCCCCATAATAGGCGGAGTAAGCTGACCATTAGTTGATGAGGCAACCTCAATCGCTCCAGCTTTCTCAGAGCTGAAACCAACTCTCTTCATTAATGGAATTGTAAATGTACCAGTAGTTACAACATTAGCTATTGAAGATCCAGAGATCATGCCGGTCATTGCTGATGAAACTACTGCAGCTTTAGCAGGTCCACCACGATAATGACCTGTAAGAGCATAGGCTACTCTAATAAAATAATTTCCTGCCCCAGCCTTCTCCAATAGTGCACCAAATAAGACAAACAAAAACACCATACTTGAAGAGACGCCAACTGCAATTCCAAATGCACCTTCTGTAGTTATCCACATATGGGAAACAATTTTATTTAGTGAGGCTCCACCATATCCTCCAGCACCAAAATAAGCATAAGTAAGGGCAATCAAAGCTACAATCATTAGAGGTGGTCCTAGAGATCTCCTTGTTGCCTCCAATAATAATATTAATCCTACTACGCTTAAAACTAAATCAGTTGAATTTGGCACACCTAAGCGCATTTCAAATGCTCTGGAATCCCAAACCTGGTTATAAATCAGATAGATACAAGAAATAACAATCAATAATCCCATAACCCAGTCAGACCAAGGAATATGAATTCTAGAAGATTTCTTTAATGCTGGATAACTCATAAAGGCTAATAATCCAGCAAAAGAAACATGGACTCTCTTTACTACGTCAGCATTCATCCATGGAGTAATCTCGAGAACCAAAGGTGAAGAAACATACAACTGAAATAATGACCAAGTTAATGCTATATACAAAAGTATATTGTTGATAAATACACTATTTGGTTTTCGATTTCCAGTGTCAAAGTCAGTTTGCATATAAATTTTAAAATCTAAATTTGATAATTAAATAATATATCTTTTTTTCCATATTATTTAATGATTTCGCTTATTAATAAAATAAAAAAAAGGATGGCAAAGCCATCCTTTTTTATTAAAAGTACAAAACTACCATTTCATCAATCCAGCTTCTTTATAGTACCTTGCTGCGCCATCATGAAGTGGGGCTGATAAACCATCTTGAATCATTTCCTCTTTCTTCAAATTAGCAAATGCAGGGTGTAACTTTTTGAAAGAATCAAAATTTTCAAAAACACCTTTAACTATAGAATGAATCACATGCTCTGATACCGCTGCTGAAGAGACAACTGTCGCTCCTACACCAAAAGTGTGAGTATCATCTGGATTTCCATTGTACATTCCACCTGGAATAGTAGCAGTGCGATAGAAATCATTATTAGCTACTAAACCATCTACTGCAGCGCCTGTTACATTTACTAAGACACTGTCACAAGATGTTGTGGCCTCTTTGATTGAGCCTGATGGATGACCAACAGTGAAGACCATTGCGTCAATTTTATTGTCACACAATGCTTTAGATTGCTCAGATGACTTCAACTCAGAAGCTAACGCAAATGTTGATTTATCCCAACCAAGTGCTTCCATCAATACTTCCATAGTACCTCTCTGACCAGACCCAGGGTTACCTATATTAACGCGCTTACCTTTAAGGTCTTCAAGGTTACTTATTCCAGAATCCGCTCTTGCCACTACAGTGAAAGGTTCAGGATGAACTGAAAAAACTGCCCTCAAATCAGTAAATGCACCTGCATCAGCAAATTTACTAGTTCCGTTATAAGCGTGATACTGCCAATCAGACTGGGCAACTCCCAAATCTAACTCGCCAGCACGAATCGTGTTAATGTTGTAAACAGATCCGCCTGTTGACTCAACCGTACAACGAACACCATGGCTTGCTTTGTCTTTATTTACTAGTCGACAAATAGAACCACCTGTCGGATAGTAAACACCTGTTACACCGCCAGTTCCAATGGTAACAAATTGATCTGCTGCTGAGACTGCTGTTGAAGCAGTTACACCACTTAGCAAAGCAGCAGATAGTAATACACTAAAAAAATTAATTTTTTTCATTATTCTCTCTCCATTTAGAGTTATATTTAGATAATATCTTTCTTTTTGCACTTCTTTTATACCATAATATGAATACATAAGACCAGATGAATAAGAATTTATTAATTATTAGAGATTATGAAATACAGAATAGAATCTGATTTCTTAGGTGAAATGAAAATACCTAGTGATGCTTATTACGGTATTCATACTCAGCGCGCAGTTGATAATTTCCCGATTGCTGATGTCGCTATTTCAGTCTATCCAAATATTGTTATTGCTTATGCCATGGTTAAACTGGCTTGTGCTCGTGCCAACAACCAACTAGGATTATTAGATGATGATATCTATCATCCAATAGTCGCTGCTTGTGAGAGGATTATCAATGGTGAATTCCATGATCAGTTTATTGTAGAGATAATCCAGGGAGGCGCTGGTACTTCAACTAACATGAATGCTAATGAAGTAATTGCCAATGTAGCACTTGAAATCATCGGTAAAGAAAAAGGAGATTATGATGCTATCTCACCACTCGGTCATGTCAATATGTCACAGTCAACGAATGACACCTATCCGACTGCCTTATTGGTTGGATTTTTAAAAGAGTATGACCCTTTACTAGTCGCCATTAAGGCTCTGTCTGATTCTTTTCATGCCAAAGGCGTCGAATTTGCCGGCATCATTAAAATGGGACGAACACAACTCCAAGACGCTGTACCAATGAGTCTTGGTCAGGAATTTACTGCTTTCGGTAATACTTTATTAGATGACATTAAAAGGCTGAACGAAATGTCTCAACTATTTTTGGAGGTCAATTTAGGTGCCACAGCTATTGGAACAGGTATTAATAGTCATCTAGATTATCCAAAAATAGCGGTAGAAGCCTTGGCAGATTTATCTGGACTCCCTTTGGTTCTTGCTCCAAATCCAATTGCTGCAACATCTGATACCAGTGCTTTTGTGTCGTTCTCTTCTGTTCTTAAGCGAGTGGCTATAAAGCTTTCAAAAATATCTAATGACTTAAGATTATCATCATCAGGCCCAATTGCCGGTTTTAATGAAATAAACCTTCCTGCTGTTCAAGCTGGATCTTCAATTATGCCTGGAAAAGTTAATCCTGTTATTCCTGAGGCTGTCAATCAAACCGCTTTTCAAGTAATCGGAAATGATCTGGTAATCTCTCTAGCTGCTGAGGCTGGTCAAATGCAGCTCAATGCTTTTGAACCTGTTTTAGCGGTAAACATACTACGTTCATTACGCTATATGACTAATGCAATGGTAATGCTAAGAACAAAATGTGTAGATGGAATTACTGCGAACGTTGAAGTATGTGCAAAATATGTTGAACAGAGTCCCGGTATAGCGACATTTTTTACGCCTCATTTAGGTTATAAAGAGTCATCCCGTATTGCTAAAAGAGCACTTAAAGAAGGAATGACTGTTCGTGAGATTATTATTCAAGAAGGCTTAATGACAGAAGAACAGGTGAACGAAGTTTTACATGTGGATAACTTAACAAAGCCCAATATTCGCTAAAGTTTATACATAACAGGAAAAGAAATCTTAAATATATAGTTTAGAATCATTTAGATAAGGTAGTTTTTTACGAACTAATTGAATTTTACTGGTGTCTATTTCTCCTACTATAACTTCTTCCAATTTTCCACTATTTACAATATCTAATCCATCTGGACCAATGATCTTACTTTCCCCCATAAAATCAATATCGTTAAGTTTTCCAACAAAGTTTGCATACACAACAAATATCCCATTCTCAAATGCCCTACTTCTAGAGATATAACGAGCAGCTGCAGGCCAATGAGAAGACTGAGCAGTAGGCGCTATAATTAATTTAACATCCGCTAATGCAGCCCTTCGGATTAATTCAGGAAACTCTAATTCATAGCAAATAACAATTGCTATCTTAATGCCCTTAAAGTTGATAATTGAATCCTTATTACCACGATTGAATATTGTTGATTCTTTAGCTGTAGGGGGTAAAAGTTTTTTTCGGTGGTTAATTAATGATTGACCTTTACTATTAAATAATTGTGCTGAATTAAATAGACTCGCTTTTTCTATTTCAGGATAACCATACAAGATGGCTGTTGCATATTTTTTTGCTAATTCACTAATCTTGATTGCATATTCACCATCTTTAATTTCAGCAAATTCTTTAATCTTTTTATGACTACCATAACCTGATATGAATAATTCAGGACAAACAATTAAGTCTAAAGTAGTATTTTTTTTTAAATTATTTTCTAATCTTTGTATTTTCTTAAAAGGAGATTCATCTCGCATTTTGTACTGAAACACACCGATGTTTAATATCATTCTATTACATCTCCATAAAAAACTCTACAATATGAAAACGACGCCCGAAGGCGCCGTTATCATCAAAGGACAGATCTTTATTTTGCTGAATAATTTGCTTGGCCCAATGTAACCCACTTGCCGTCCTTAACTTGACTTAAGACAACCACTTGTGTCCCTTTGTGGTCATCGGCGCCATAGCTCCAGCTTATTCTGCCAAAAGTATCTGGATGGCCACTGATTGCCTCTAGTCCATCCATTAATGATTCGACAGTTAAGTCTGCTCCAGCATTCTCAAGTCCGGCCACCACTAGATCAGCAGCAGTGTAGCCCAATTGCCCCGAAACGCCTGGATCACTGCCGTACTTCGCTTTATAGGCATCACAAAATGCCTTCGCGCTTGCAGGAGCGCTATCACAGTAGACAGCCTCACCCACACTTGCAGCGTACAAACCTTCTGTTATGCCACCTGGAAAGCCTGCTACCATAGTATCAAAGCCAGCTTGTGTAACCACTACATCAGCGGTAATGCCTAGTTTGCGAGCAGTAGCATAGCCTGTAATCGTATCACGAATAATTGTACCGAACACGATTAAGTCACAGCCTGCACCTTTAAAACCTACCATTGCACCAACAAATTCGGTGGCAGTTGGCTTATGGCTAACGCTAGAAACTAAGCTCACACCACCATGTTCTGCCACTTCATCTGTTACGGCTTCTAGCACTTCAGCGCCATAGGCAGAGTCTTGATACATCACGCATGCTGATGTCCTTCCTGTTGCAAGAAAATGACCAACTGCAAATCTAATTTGATTGTAATAGCTTGAACCAAATGTGAGTTTAAGGTCGTGCTCAGGATCCTGCACCGAATGTGCGGTTGTCATTGGGAGCAGCATTGGTACGTTCTTGGCAAACTGGGTTTCCGCTGTTGCTAGATTCATAGGCGTGCCGAGTACGTTAAATGTAGCGAATACTTTATCAAGGTTCAGTAATTTGTTCATTGCTTTAACGTGGATTGGGACCTGATATTGGTGATCCTCTAGGACAACACGTATTTGTCTCCCATGCACACCACCGTTTTCATTTACCATGTCAAAACGAATCTGCGCCGCCTGGCTTGCCGCAACACCCCAAAGCGCCGCCGGGCCACTCAACGCGGTTGAGGTTCCAAGAAGAACTTCATCGTCGGTTACCCCTTGAGCCACAACTCCAGCACTCAAGGCTAGACAGGCCAATCCTGCCGTAATTTTATTTAGTTTTTTCATAATTTTTACTCCTTTATTTATTATTATTAATTGTTTTTTTGTTACTATCACTATACCTGTATATTTCTACTTGCACAAATATGTTGAATGATTTGCACCACTTAAGAGTACATCTGATTAATCAAATCAGCGTACTTTTCATTCACAATATTGCGTTTTAGCTTCATGCTCGCTGTCAATTCGTCATCTTCAACCGTTAGCTGTTTGTTAATCAGTCTGAATTTCTTGAGCGTTTCAACTTGGGCCAAAGATAGATTGATTCGTTCAATTTCACTTTTGATGAGCGACTGAACCTCTGCTGTTGCACATAGACTTTTAAAATCAGAGAATGGGACATTGTTTTCCTGAGCAAACTGACTCACTGTTTCATTGTCAATCATCACCAAACAGGTTAGGTATTTACGCCCATCGCCAATTACCACTGCATCGGTCACATAAGGCGAAAATTTCAGCTGGTTTTCAATCTCAGAGGGACTGATATTCTTCCCACCGGAGGTGATAATGATGTCCTTCTTCCTATCCACAATCTTGACAAATCCATCGGCATCGATCTCTGCTATGTCGCCAGTGTATAGCCAGCCATCAATGATTGTCTCATCGGTTTTAAGTGCTTGCTTATAATACCCTTTGAACACCAAAGGTCCCTTGATCAGCAACTCACCATCTTCGGCGGTTTTCAGCTCTACACCAGGTGGTGGCTTACCGACCGTTCCCAGGCGAACTTGACCTCGATGATTGCCACATGCAAATGCCACGTTTTCAGTTTGACCAAATGCCTCGTACAGGGGTACACCTAAAGCGCGGAACCAACTAATCAAGTCTGGTGAGATAGGTGCTGCGCCTGTCAGTCCAATTCGTACATGGTCCAAGCCCAAGAGAACTTTAATGTTGTTAAGGACAAGAAAATCTGCAGCTCCCTGCATCAGGCGAACATGTGCCGGAACAGGCAGACCCTTGTCTTCAAAATCAGCAGTTTTAGAGCCGACGGATAGGGATATTTGCAGAGCTTTTCTGCCAACCCATGTTGCATCCTTCATGCGTAATATGATGGATGAATACATTTTTTCCCAAATTCTGGGTACTCCCAGGAAGTAGGTTGGAGAAACTTCGGTAATATTTTCGAATGCGGTGTCCTGACCCTCAATGAAGTTAATCGTTGAACAGCGGGCTAAAGGTAAGAACACCGATAGAAGTCGTTCGGTAACGTGGCACAGCGGCAGGTAGACAACCGAGTTGTCTTTAGCCGTGATTGGGTAAAACTCATGAAAGGCATGTGCTATGAAAATAATATTTCTATGGCTAAGCATCGCCCCTTTTGGAGCGCCAGTTGTACCTGAGGTATAAACCAAAATCACTGTATCATTGGGTTCTGCGTTGTCAATTCGCCTATTCCATTCTGACTCGAGGCCTTCGTCACCCTCATCGCCTAATTGATAAAATTCCTCCAGCATTACTACTTTGGGGTGGTCAAGATCGGCTAGTCCAGTGGAGTCTAGAACAACCACCGTATGGATTTTTGGTAGTCGCTCTTCCACCATCAAATATTTGTCAAGCTGCTCTTCGTTCTCGACTATCAGTAGAGTCGTATCACTGTCTTCACAAATATGAAGAATTTGGGGCGCAGAATCCGTCGCATAAATTCCGCAAGAAACACAGCCAATGCACTGGGCGGCAAGATCGAAAAATAGCCACTCTTTACATGGGTCCGCAAGTATGGAAACGGTTTGGCCAGGCTCCAGTCCCAGAGCCATCATAGCCTTGCCTATACGGACGCTACTCGAATAATACTGATTCCAGGAAAACGTCCGCCAGATGCCGAAATGTTTCTCGCGCATGGCTACTTTATTATTTAGAGTTTGCGCCCTAAAGCGAAACAATGCTGGAATCGAGGTTTGATTGTCAAGGCTGATTATTTCTTCAGTATTCATCCTCTATCTCCAGGTTTTGCGTTGTTTCCAGCGACGCTTTTCTCGACCGATGACTTGCTTTTTCCCTAAATAGAACTCCTGAATGTCAGGGTTGTTCAACAAGGTGTCACGGTCTCCGTCAAAAACGACCCGTCCCGTTTCGATTACGTAGCCAGTGTGAGATACCTTTAAAGCCATATGAGCATTCTGCTCCACTAGAAGCATGGTGACGCCTTGCTCGGAGTTGAGGCGGTAGATAATGTCAAAAATTTCACTAACCAGCAAGGGTGATAAGCCAAGGGATGGCTCGTCCAGAAGTAGAATTTCCGGTCGCATCATTAGCGCTCTTCCTATCGCCAGCATTTGCTGCTGACCCCCGGACAGAAGCACGGCCTGCAGATTAATCTTGTTCTTTAAATCTGGAAAATAGTGGAAAACCATCTCTAAATCGTCATCAATCTCGTTTTTCCCTTTGCGGTTATAAGCTCCCATTTCTAGGTTTTCTTTGACGCTTAGAAATGGAAATACCTCTCGCCCTTCGGGTACATGGCCCATACCTTGCTTGGCGGTCTTATCCGGTTGCCAGGCAGTAATATCTTGACCAGAAAATACTATAGTGCCTTTTTGTGGTTCCAGTGCACCACAAATAGTTTTAAGAATTGTAGTTTTTCCGGCCCCATTTCCTCCCAAAATACTAACGATTTTCCCCTCATGAACGTCGAGGCTTATTCCACGAATCGCCATTACAGGACCATAGAACGTTTCTATATTGCGCACTTGTAATAATGGAGATTCGCTCATTTCGCATCTCCTAGGTAGGCGGAAACAACATCAGGATGGCTCTGTACAAAGGTATGACTCCCTTCTGCGGCAACCCTACCATTGACAATTGCCAGCACCCGGTCGGAGACCTCAGCCACTAGGGACATGTTGTGTTCAATCAAGACGACGGTAATATTCAAGTCTCGCCTGATATCCTCGATCCAAAACCCCATTTCCTCTGTCTCCTCGAGGTTGAGTCCTGATGAGGGCTCATCTAGCAATAATAGCTTGGGCTCAATGCAAAGGGCCCTTGCTAGTTCAATCTTCTTTCGCACGCCATAGGGCAGGCCCGAAATCATTTGGTTTCGATAGTGAGCTAGCTCCAGAAAATCGATTACTTCCTCCACCTTTCTTCGATGTTCCAGTTCCGCGTCTACAACACTATCGGTGAATAACATTTGACGCCACCAGCTTTGATTGTTGTGCACATGTCTACCCACCAGGAGATTTTGTAAAACAGAAGCATGCTCGAACAGCTCCAGATTTTGAAACGTTCTGGCGATACCTAGGCGTGCAATATCTTTTGCGCCAAGCTCCAATAAGTCATTATCGGAAAAGTGCAGCTGCCCAGATAGGGGCTCATAGAAGCGGCTTAATAAATTGAAGATGGTAGATTTTCCTGCGCCATTTGGTCCGATGATTGCGAACACAGAACCCTCTTCGATAGCAAAACTTACATCGTCAACCGCTTTGACGCCACCAAAGGAGATTGAGAGGTTTTTGATTTCAAGGAAGCTCATCTTAATCGCTCTGTTTTCAAGTAGGCCCTCTGTCGCTTAAAACTCTTGCGCCTATAAATGGGGAAGAATTCCATATAGCTTCGAATTTTGACCCAACGGCTGTAGATTCCGGTCGGCTCGAATGCGATCACGCTGACCAGTATGACTCCAAAAACGAGTGGCTCTATTCCTGGTAAGCCGCCAATCGAAGATGGCAGGATGTCTTTCGCAATAGATATTCCAGTTTCCAGCACACCAATCAATACAGCTCCAAAAAATACACCATGGACAGTGCCAAGACCTCCTAATACAATCATCAATAACAGCTGGATGGACAATAAAATTCCAAATATTTGCGGTGTCAGAAACAACATATAGTGTGATAAAAAAGCTCCTGCTAAACCTGTTATGGCAGCTGACACAGTAAAGGCAAAAACTTTAATTTTCATCGGGTTCACACCCAATGCTTGGGACGAGATTTCGGAGTCTCTTACTGCAATCATTGCGCGACCCAGCGGAGAGCGCAAAATATTCAATACTATCAGAGTGGTAGCGACTAAGATGATCAAGACAAACAGGTAGAGCTCCCAGGACTGCCATATTTGATAGCCAAACAGCATTGGAACATCGACCATCATGCCACGATTACCTCCGGTGATACTGTTAAGATGGCCAGCAAAATCCTCCACAATAATAGCAAAAACCAATGTTGCTATTGCCAGATATATGCCTGACATCCGTGCTGCAGGAATGGCAACTAGCAGCCCTCCTGTCATGCTCAGCAAGGCGGCCATTGGCAGCGCTACAAAGGAAGAAAACCCCTGGGCTAAAAACCAGGCATTCGTGTAGGCGCCGATCGCTAAGAATGCTGCGTGGCCGAGACTGACCTGTCCTGTAAAACCGGTTAACACCATTAAACCCAAACCTGCCATGGCAAAGATAAGCACGCGCGTTGCCTCGCCGATATAATAGCCATCGAGTATCAGTGGCGCAGCGAACAACACAAGGATTAGTAAGCCATACCAAAAGCGGTGCCCGCTATGTTTTGCTAGATTTAAGTCTTGCTTGTAATTAGTTTTGAACAGGATTCTCATATCAAAGCTTCTTTTTATGAATTTGAGCAAATAATCCCTGTGGTCGTAAAGCCAGCACTATCAACATTACAATGTAGACCATACTACCCTTGACTGCAGGAATATATGCAGCCGCAAAGGGTTCTATAATACCAACAATCAGCCCCCCAAGAATAGCGCCAGGCATGGATCCGAAGCCTCCTATCACGGCAGCGGCAAAAGCCTTAATGCCCAGCAAGCCGTTCATCGGCTCAATCAGTGTGATTGGGGCCAATAGAATGCCAGCCAGAGCTGAAATTGCAGCAGCAACAGCCCAAACAGCGGAAATGATAACTCTCACGGGAATCCCAGAATAGTATGCGGCAAGCTGGTTTTGAGATGTAGCTTTCATGGCAACACCCCATTTAGAGTAACGGAAATATGCCCATAGAATTGTTATCAATAGTACTGTTACAGCAATAATTGCCAACCGCTCATTGCCTATAACAATCCCGTAAAAGCTGCTAAAGCCTGAAATAGGGCTATCGATAGTCAACGGTACATGTCCCCAAATCATCCCTGCAGCCGCACGAAAGATGATACCCAACCCTAGGGTTAGAATGATAACGGCGAACTGAGGTTGTCCAATCACTCGACGGACTATGAGAATGTCGACAAGAGCGCCAAACAATGCCATGACAATCAGCGTAGCGGGAACGCCGAGCCAGAAAGGCATGCCCAAATCCATTATTAATGTCCAGGCAACAAACGAGCCCAGCATCATCATATCGCCCTGAGCAAAATTAACCATCTCGGTGGCCTTGTATATCATCACAAAGCCTAATGCCATCAAGCCATATATGCAGCCTTGACTGATACCAACTATAAGCAATTGTAAGAACTCATTCATTGACTTTATTCATAGCCATTAAATTAGTTCTTTTAAAGCAAACAATCTCACTCATTTGCTTTGCAGTATATAGTCTTGCCTCCATTGTTCATCTCGCTCCGCTATTTTCTGCTTTAAATAATACAGGGCTTCACTCTCTAACAAGTAACCTTATAGATTATTATTCAGACTTTCAAGGGGGTGGGGCAATACAAAGTTAAGAGTTAGCTTTGAGCTCCCTTCTTAAAACCTTGCCAACATTCGTTTTTGGAATTTCACTTATGAATTCGACATGTTTTGGAACCTTATAGGCAGTTAACTTTTCACGGCAAAAGCTAATAAGTTCGTCCTCAGATAAGCTTTGACCCTCATGCAGGACTATAAACACCTTCACACTTTCTTGAGAATTTTCGCCTTTGATACCAACACAACCGCATTCCAAAACAGCTGGATGTTCATTAACTACAGCCTCTACCTCGTTTGGAAATACATTAAATCCAGAAACTATGATCATATCTTTTTTACGATCAACAATAAAAATATTACCAGTTTCATCTACTCGAGCAATATCTCCAGTCATGAACCAATTATTTTCATCAATACCTGAATCTTCAGATTTCCAATAACCACTCATAACTTGCGGACCACGTACACATAATTCTCCAGGCTCGTTTAGCTCGGTGATTGCCTGGTTATTTTCATCACGAATTTCCACTTCAGTATAGGCAGCAGGAAAACCAACAGAGCCGGTAAATTCAGTTTGTCTATAGTCATTAACACTAACAAGAGGCGAAGTTTCGGTTAAGCCGTAAGCTTGCCAAATAATCGAATTTGTTACCTCATACCATCTCTTTGCAGTTGTATCTAATGCCGCCATCCCACCACTTAAGGACATAATCAGGTTACTAAAATCTAAATCTTTAAAACCATCACTATTTAGTAGCGCTTCATAAAGTGTATTGACGCCTGAAATCATATGAAACTTATGTTTTTTCAGAATTGAAATAAAAGTTTTAAGGTCCCTTGGGTTTGTCACGAGAACACTCTTGCCTCCAATATGAAACAACATGAAGTTGTGCACAGTAAGGGCAAAAATGTGATAAAGCGGTAGTGGACAAATAGCAACTCTTTGCTCATTATCAGAGTTTTTATACATTTTTGGATCTAGAGTAAAAAAAGCTTGAATAATGTTTGCTAGAATATTTCGATGTGTCAGTATTGCACCCTTAGACACTCCAGTTGTGCCACCAGTATATTGCAAAAATGCGGTATCATTTATCGATATTTCAACACCAGAAAAATCTATTTTTGCACCTTCGTTTAAAACTTCTGTGAATGCTAGTGTGCCATTTATATTAAATTTTGGTACTAATTTTTTAACCTTTCTGGCAACAAAATTAATAACCTTTCCTTTAAAACCAAGAAGATCTCCAATAGTAGTAACTACCACTTTATCTACACTAGCAAGATTTGATTTTTCGACAACATGGGCAACCCCTTCCCAAACCAGCAATAACTTAGCATCACTATCTCTTAATACATGCTCTAATTCTCTTGGAGTGTATAGAGGGTTTATATTTATGACAATAACTCCAGCCATTAATGCACCATAAACAATGACTGGGTAAGCCAACATATTCGGCATCATAAGTGCAATTCTGTCTCCAGGCTTGAAATTTTGACTGAGCCATGAGGCAAAGGAATTTACTTGTAAAGAAAGCTCATCAAAAGACATCTCAACACCATAACTTTCAAAAGCTATTTTTTCACCATGCTTATTGCAAGAGTTAGTAAAAAAATCTACTAGATTTGCATTCTCTTTAAAAAATTCTGTATCTTCAAGTTTGTTTGGTATCTCTGTTTCCATATGTCCCCTTTTGTTTGATGATTAATTCTTCTCCAATTTATTAATTAAGATTTCTTTATACTGATCGTAGACCTCACCATCTTTCTTAAATGCATAACAAGAGTTTGCAAATTTCTTTTCAATTGACTTGACCTCATCTAAAGAGATTGTTTTAACAT
>ERZ1046740.177-NODE-177-length-55120-cov-7.108962_pt1 | contig 55120 bp, 47 predicted proteins | sample MGYA00383093_ERZ1046740 | MGnify/ENA primary metagenome ERZ1046740 (study PRJEB29581, sample SAMEA5548363) | metagenome | biome: marine; feature: coastal; material: water | depth 25 m | study: Short-term variability in the microbial, nano- and picoplankton... | reverse complement strand
AGCGACGACTCCATACTGACGTCTTTGAGCGCGACGAGCGAATCCAGCAAATGTCGCTCACTATTACCGATCTTGAAGCTGCACTCACAGACCGTGTGGCAGAAATCAGAGAATTGGAATCCCAAAACCAAGTTGCTATGCAAGAAGTGGACAGCGTCCGAAGAGGCGAGCGTACTCGTGAAGTTGTAGGTCGTGTCTTTGCTGATTCGCTCTCGTTGGTTCGCGGCCATGATGCTCGTGAAGCGAAGAGAGAAGCATATGCAAACACTCCGGATGTTAAGCGAACGCTTTCAACACCATCTCCTGATGATATGCAACGACTAGCGGAGGGTGGTCGCGTCGAACTCGATGTTGGTGAAGGCGAACTACCTACTGGTATGGATGTTGACGAAGCAAGGCCTCCATCTCCTGGTGGAAGTGGCGATCCTGTACTCTTTGATGAAGAATCAGAGAACGCTGATGAGTGAGTGTAATTGCTCTCTCAAACTTTCGAGTGAATCGTGTTCTTCCGTAATTGTTCCTGTAACAATGTAATCTGCACCTGCATTTGCTGCAGTTAAGAGTTGTTCTGAGGTTCGAATTCCTCCACCAACAATAAGTGTGCACTTGCTTGAGGATTTAGCGGTTCGAATGAGTTCAACATGAACAGGTTGCGAAGCGCCAGAACCTGCTTCGAGATAGATTGTCGAGAATCCATACATTTCAGCAGTCTTGCAATATGCTGATACGGCCTTCATGTCATCTGATTGAATAAGATCTGCATCTCCTACTTCCCCCACCTTTCCGCCTGGAGCGCATACAATGTAACCAGTAGGAATTGGTTTGATCCCATACTGGTCAATAAGTGGGGCGCCGGCAAGTTGCTCCTCGATTAAGAAACGACGAGAACGACTATTCATGAGCATCATGAAAAGAATCCCATCTGCACTACTTGACATAGCGTGCGCTCCACCTGGGAAAAGAATCACAGGCACATTCCACATCTCTTCATTTGCATCTGGATGTTGGCTTGCAGCAAAGATTCGTAATTCTAATGCCTCTTGTATTGCTTGGCAAGTCGCATGAACGAGGTCGTTTCCAGTATTGGTTGAACCCCCAACAAATATTGCTGATGTACCACATTCGACTGCAACCAACGCTCTGTTAGCCGCTACTTCTGGAGACTGTTTGTCTGGGTCGATAAGTGTAATATGTCTCGTTTTCCCGTTTTGAGGCGAGAGCATAGGCGATTCATCAGTCCACATTTCCAACACCCTCTGCCTACCTGTAGGCGACTCGGTTGGTAAAGGATTTCATTCCGATGAGAGTTTGTTGTGCATAATTATATTCATGTGCAATACCAATCAGACTTGTATCATTTTTGTGTGGCAAGACTTCACAAACTCAAGCCTGTAGCGAAGATTCATGGAAACCATTGAGAAGCCTCTTCGCAGTATTCTCAAGCGTTCTGATGCTCCTAAGGGTAAAATTCGTCTCGCTATACTTTGCTCTATTCTGAACAAAATTTGGGATTTAGCACCTCCGCTGTTAATTGGTATCGCCGTTGATGTTGTTGTACAAAAGGAGGATTCACTACTTGCGGATTGGGGGATTATTGATCCGTGGAATCAACTTCTCGTGCTTGCAGTTGCAACATTTGTGATCTGGGGATTGGAATCTCTGTTCGAATATTTTTACGCTATATTGTGGCGGAATTTGGCACAAACAGTTCAACATAACCTCCGCCTTGTAACCTTCGATCATGTTCAGCATCAAGCAATGTCTTGGTTTGATGAACAACAAAAAGGTGACCTTCTCGCTGTAATGAACGATGATATCAACCAGTTAGAACGATTCCTTGACAAGGGGGCGAATGACCTTTTACAGGTTACAACAACTGTAATTGTCGTCGGTTCTGTCTTCCTCTTCTTGTCTTGGGAAATTGCACTTTTTGCTGTACTTCCGATACCTGTAATCCTGTGGGGGTCGTTTCTTTATCAGAAAAAGCTCCAATCTCGTTACCAAGAAGTCCGCCATACTGCTGGGCAACTCAATGCTCTTCTCGAGAATGATCTGACTGGAATGGCCACGATTCAATCCTTTACCAGTGAGGAAAAGGAACTAAAACGCGTTGAAACGCTTTCTGAATCCTACAGAAGTGCAAACAAATCCGCTATCCGTCTTTCAGCAGCATTCGTACCCCTCATTCGAATGGCAATTCTAGCTGGATTTACGACAACGTTGCTTCTTGGAGGTCGATTGGCATTGGATGGTGTGCTTGCAGTTGGCGCCTATTCTGTCCTTGTCTTCATGACACAGCGATTGTTATGGCCCCTGACCCGTCTTGGTGAAACCTTTGATTTGTATCAAAGAGCAATGGCATCCTCTGTTCGAATTCTTACGCTTCTTGAACGACCAAGTTCTATCGAAGATGGAAGTGAAACTCTGAGTAGAGAAGATGCTGGTGGGAGTTCAATCCAATTCAATAATGTCTCATTCGCTTATTCTGAGCGGGATGAATTGTTCACTGATTTTAATATGGAAATTGAGGCAGGGGCCACAATCGGCGTTGTAGGATCAACTGGCTCTGGCAAAACAACGCTCACTCGATTCTTACTTCGATTCGCCGAGCCATCGAAAGGTGACATTTCTTGGGGAGAGCATTCAATCACTGATTATACCCTTTCCTCTCTTCGAGATTCGATTGCTTTAGTCTCTCAACATGTTACCCTTTTTCCTACGACTATTCGTGGAAATATTCGTTACGGTAAGGAAGATGCTACAGACGATGAAGTTGAACATGCTGCTGTAATCGCTGAAGCGTTCGATTTTATTGAAGCGCTTCCTAAAGGATGGGATACACTCGTTGGCGAAGGTGGATATCGTCTATCTGGAGGACAGCGACAACGTATTGCTATCGCAAGGGCGATTCTAAAGGATGCTCCTTTGCTCATCCTGGATGAGGCTACATCCGCTGTTGATAATGAGACTGAAGCCGCACTTCAAAGAAGTATTTCGAAGATTAGTCAAGATAGGACTACAATAATTGTCGCCCATCGATTATCAACCGTTCGTAATGCAAACAGTATTGTGGTGTTCGAAAATGGCTCATTAATTGAACAAGGAACTCATGATGATCTCGTAGCTCAAGATGGGAAATACGCAGCGCTGTGGCGTGTTCAGACTGGAATTAACGACTCCTAAGCGAGTACACGCGAAAACGAAAGTATATATTCGCGACAAAATTGTTGTCGCATGAGTAACATGCTAAATCACAGTGATACTAAACTACGAAGCCTGAAGTTAAATCGTCGTAACAGCGTCATATTCGCTGTGTTGATGCTTTCACTTACTGCAATTGCAATGCCAACAGCTGCAGAAATAGTCGACCCAGCAGAGAAGTATGATGGAGAGCCTCTACAATTGCTTACCTTTTTCCTGTTTTTCGTTGGCTACATTTCAATGGGGGCAGCATTCGTCTTCTTCATGAGTGAACGTAGCAACGTCGCTCCAGAATACCGTACTACAATGACCATCTCTGCATTGATTGTAGGTATTGCTGCCTTCCACTACTACTACATGCGAGGTGTATACACTGACCTTGGAGTAGTATCTGTAGAATACCGTTACATGGACTGGATTATTACAGTACCATTGATGGCTCTTAAGTTCCCAAGCCTTGTCGGAAAAGATGCAATTACTGATGCAAAGTTCGCCGGTCTCGGATTCACTGGTATCTGTTTCACAGGTGCATTGATCATGATTGGATTTGGATACGCTGGTGAAGCTGGCCTCATGAACGGTTACCTAGGACTCATCCTCGGTGGAGTCGGTTGGGCAATGATTGTTGTAGCAACGGGAACGCCTTGGTCTTCAGGCCTCGGTGTCGACAACAGCAAGATCAAGGACGAGTTAAAATGGAGTGCTGATGCACTTCGCTGGTTCATTGTAGTTGGATGGATCATCTATCCAATTGGCTATCTCTTCAGCCCAGGTGTAGATATTCTTGATGGAAATCAAGAAGCGATGGCTGTCGCATACAACATTGCTGACATCATCAACAAGATTGGTTTCGGTATTGTTGCATGGATGGGAGCCAAGAAGGCTACTGAAGCAATGAAGGCTTGATCAACTAATCAATTCTCAGCATGTCATGATTGGAAGAGGGTGCTTATGCGCCCTCTTCTTCTCTTTGTTGACATAAACTACGCATTGCATTCTCAAGAGAATACCGTTGCGCCTTTGCCTGATGAGCCACGCTAAGTGGCCACCACAGCAGCGTATAGCATATGGTCGCTGCACTTGCAGAATAAAGATTGAGATCTGAATCAGTAAATACGCTCAATGGAACGAAATGAAGAACATAGAGGGATAATGAAAGCCTTCCCAAATGGTGGAGGCCAATCCTAGAACTCCTGTTCTCAAGCATTGCCCATATGAGAAGCACACCTGTTAGGGCTGCTATCAGAAATGCTGTGTTTGCTGGAAAGAAGGTCAACATCGCCTCGCCTGATGGCTGGGCGAATGGAATATTTTCTTGTACAGATTTGTACAAAAAGTAAACGCTAACAGTAATTCCGCCAAATCCAAGAGAGAAAAGTGTTCTTCGTGATGGTTTGGTGTTGTTGAGAGATGCTCCGAACAAAGAGAACAGGATCCACGGCAGGAACGGATACGTTCCTGTTAGGAACAGGTGTTCAACGTGTTCTCTTATTCCACCGACGTATGTTCTGTCATCCCAGTTTAACGTATCATGAATCGACAATAGACCATAATTGAGTGCTAAGATGATGAATCCAAAAAACATCGTTGCCTGTAGATTCTCACTTATTCTCACCCAGAGCGGTGCGGTAAGATAGAGAAGAGCGAACAGTGTTAGAACGCCTGGGGAAAACGGATCGAACAATTGTGGCGCACAGATGTTAACGGCTATTTGCGCTGCATAAAGAAATACAAAACGAATCAACGCTTTTCGTAGCGTCCAACTCGATTGAGCTGTAACCCAGCCTCCTACAGTAACAAACAAAGGCGCTGCTAAACCCCCTAATCCTGCGATAACAAGTGCGAGAATGCTTGTTGTTGAAGCATCAGTAGGAGCCCATGTAGCCGCGGAATGGACCATCACCATGAGGAGAATTGCAATGCCTCGTAATTGGTCGATGTCTTTGCGACGATTCATTGAATCTCACCGTTGGCTTCGAACGTACTCAACGGCATTTCTGAATATCTGAAGGCCTGAACCTTCCCACTCATCTTCATTCAATTTCATCGATGTATGCTCAGGATGGAGCCACATCGTGTAGAATGCTTCTGGATGTGGCATTAATCCAAAGACAAGCCCTGTTGGATCACATATTCCAGCAATGTTACGCATGCTTCCATTCGGACTTAGTGGGAATGGCAAGAGGTCATCTGAAGGATTTGTTCCCGGTTCTGTAGATGGGTCAACATAGCGTACTGTGAGTTGATGATTTGAAGAAAGACGGTCAAGTTCAGCATCAGTCGGCATTACGAACCTCCCTTCTCCATGACGTACTGGGCATTCAATTCTCTGAATCCCTTTTGTCCATATACACGGGCTCTCTGAATCAAACTCTAATGTAACCCAACGGTCCTCATAGCGTCCAGTATTGTTGAGTGTCAGACTTGCTCGTTGAATTAAATCTGGCTCAAGGGAAGCTTTCTCTGGGCCTGGAAGCAAGCCTGTCTTTACCAATGCTTGAAATCCATTACAAATTCCAATAATTGGTTTTCCTGAACTTACAAACTTCTGAAGTTGATCCCGCAATGCAAAACGAAGGCGATTTCCTAAAAGTCGGCCGCTGCCAAGATGATCTCCAAAAGAAAATCCACCAGGAACTGCTAGAATATCGAACTCTTCCAAACTTCGATTTCCTTGGACAAGATTGTTGACATGGAGACGTTCTGATGTGCCTCCAACCATCTCAAAAACTGCGGCTGTTTCACGATCACAGTTAATTCCGAAACCGAAGAGAACTGCTACGCGTACATTGTCATCCATTCAGACGCCCCCTGTCATATCGAGCGCTTCTTTCCAAGACTTCGTTAAGTCTGCAACGTTCGCTTGAATCAATTCATCATACCCATCTTCGATAATGAGGTTCTGAGTATCCGTGACCATTCCAATAAGATGGATGTCTGCGTCACTCATCGCTTCAATGAATTGCATCTCATGTTCAGCGTCAACTGCAACAATAATTCTTCCAAGAGATTCACTCCAAAGTCGAGAGAATGAGTCACCTTCTCCGATTCCATCAATATCGACGATTGCTCCTAATCGGCCCCCGATGCACATTTCTGCAACGGCTACTGCAAGGCCGCCTTCACTGCAATCGTGAGCTGTTCGAATCAATCCATCTTGGATGGTTTTTGAGAGCCTACGATAAATATCGAGTTGACGTTCTGGCTCGGGTAGGCGTGGAACATGACCTCCAATCCCATCAACAAGGTTCTTCTCATTAAGGTGATAAGCCACTTCTGAAGCACCTAACTCGTTCTTATTGTTTCCAACTAAGTAAATGCGTTGTCCGTGTTGTTTGAAATTCGAAGTAGCCGTATTTCTAACGTCAGCGTGATTTCCAAAGAGAGAGAAAAGCATAGTCGGAGGAATGGAGATTTTGTTTGGCCAAACACCGTAATCGTTCTTCATCGAATCTTTACCAGAGACGCATGGAAGGCGATATGCTCGGCAAACACGCTCTAATTCTCGATTTGCTCGAACAAGTTGAGCAAGTTTAAATTTACCATCTGGAGTCTTTTCTGATTCGATTGGATCTGGCCAACAGAAGTTGTCAAGGCCAGCCATTTTATCGATATCAACACCTACACAGACTGCGTTACGTACTGCTTCATCAATTGCTGCAGCGACCATTGCTCCAGCATCGATATCAGAATATCTTGGGGCAATCCCACATGAAACAACGATCCCCTGTGGATCGCCATGAATTGGAGCAATAAGACCAGCATCACCAGGGCCATCTCGTTCCTTTCCAACAAACGGCTTGACTGCAGTTTGTGCCATGACTTCATGATCATATTGGCGTACCCATGTTTCCTTAGAAGCGATGTTCGGCCGTGCAAGCATTTCCACGAGTAGGTTTGTGTTATCGAGAGAAGCAGGTGGATTGAATTCTGGCTGGACTGGAGGAATCCATTCTGATTCCAACTCAAGTTGAGGAACACCGTCATGAAGGAATTCGATTGGAAGATAGGCTACTGTTTCTTCACCATGCTTAACGTGGAAATACCCTGTGTTTGTGAACTCTGCAACTATTGTTGCTTCTACTTCATGGAGTGCTGCAAGTGCTTCAAAGGCTTCAATGTCTTTAGGAGCCACTGCTACTGTCATACGTTCTTGTGACTCTGAAACGAGAATTTCCCATGATGAAAGACCCTCTTGTTTGAGTGGAACCTTCCCTAGGTCAATTTCACAACCATTTGTGTATTCGGCCATTTCACCTATTGATGAAGAAAGCCCACCTGCCCCATTGTCGGTAATGCAGGTGATTAAACATGCATCACGAGCTTCAAGAATCATATCCATCATTTTCTTTTGAGTAATTGGATCTCCAATTTGTACGGCACTTGATGGTGATTCATCTGTCAGTTCAAGAGAAGAGAACGTCGCTCCATGGATTCCGTCGTAGCCAACTCGGCCACCAACCATGTACACTGCATCGCCTGGTGTTGGGTTCTTTTCATGGGATTCTCGACCATCCGCTAGACGACGAGGCATGATTCCAACTGTCCCACAGTAGACTAGTGGCTTGCCAATGTAGCGTTCATCAAAGACGATGGCGCCATTGACTGTTGGGATTCCAGATTCGTTTCCGCCGACTCGAACACCTGCATGAACGCCGCGAAGAACACGTGAAGGATGGAAAAGAGTGGATGGTAATTCTCCTGTCCAAGTTGGAGGTCCAAAGCAAAAGACGTCTGTATTAGCAATCGGTCTTGCACCAAGTCCAGTTCCCAGAATATCTCTGTTCACACCAACGATGCCTGTCATAGCACCTCCGTATGGGTCGAGGGCTGAGGGGGAATTGTGCGTCTCTGCTTTCATACAGACGCTCCAATCGTCGTTCCATGCGATGACACCTGAATTATCGTGGAACACTGAGAGAAGCCAGTCGACTTCTTTCGCCATATCGTGAGTTGGATTCATGATGTGTGTCTTGAACAATGAATCAATGATCGTGTCTTCATTTGTCTCTGTATCGATGTGGTGGATTTTGCTGGCGAAGATCTTGTGTTTGCAATGTTCACTCCATGTCTGTGCCAAACATTCCAATTCTACATCCGTAGGAGCATTTGTGGAAATACCGACTGAATGGCGCGCTGTTTGGTGCTCAGACATCCTGTAATGAGCTTGAATCGCTTGCATTTCTGTAAGATTGAGTGCGAGTAGTCCGTCATTGGATAATCGAATCAATTCTTCGTTAGCCACTTCTAAGTCAATAATTGAAGGTGATTGACGTACAATGGTTGCTCTATCTGGGAATGTGATTGCTGTAGCATTTCCTGATGTAAGTTCATCTTGTGTTGCGAGAATCGCTCGCTCAATGAGGGGATTATGAAGTGTTGAAGCAAGCCAAGCATTGTCGACAGTATCTGGAAGATTGGTAAACACGTATGTCGTGTAAGTCGATATTGCAGCATTAACGTCAGGGAAGAGCACCTGAAATCCATCGTTTGCTGCAGCACCTGGATTGTCAGTAACGCCTGGTTTGAATCCAACAGTCACACAAAGAGATGGTGTCTGGGAGAAAAATGCTGCATCGTGAATTATCGAAGAATCGACTGCTCCAAATTCGATGATTGGATCTGAAAAAATGTCTTGGACGCGAGGAGTGATCAAGGATGCGTCGTATTGACTGCGGACAAGGTAGCCACAGATACTGCGGACAATACCAACATCGATTGCGTGATCGGCAATAAGTTGCCGACGTACAACGTCTCCGCGTACATCGCGCATCCCATCCGTCTGCAAAGGCGTGACTTCGATTCGAACATCGTGGACTGTCATTACTTCCGACCCAAACAGAGTTCATCGCATACGCTCTTTGAACACTACGGCGGGCTTCACTGGGAAGAAAGAAGCGTTTTGAGGAAGTTTCCAGTAAAACTATTCTCTTCTTCTGCAACTTCTTCAGGCGTTCCTACAGTCACTATTTGGCCGCCACGATCTCCTCCTTCAGGACCCAAATCAATGACGTGATCGCTGCACTTGACGACATCGAGATGATGTTCTATGACAATCACTGTATGGCCTTTTGATCTTAATTCTAGAAGAACGTCGATGAGCATTTGAACATCGCTAAATGCCAATCCTGTCGTCGGTTCATCGAGAATGTACACGGTGTGTTTGTGTGGTGGTCTGCGTAGCTCACTTGCAAGTTTTACTCGCTGAGCCTCCCCGCCAGACAATGTCGTTGCGGGCTGGCCAAGTCGAATGTAAGAGAGTCCAACTGAATGAAGAGTTTCGAGTGTTCGGTGGATTTTACGATGATGTTCAAAGAATTTCACCGCTTCGCCAACAGGCATTTGCAATACGTCATGGATGGTCTTGCCCTTCCATGTCACTTCAAGACATTCTCTTGTGTAGCGCTTACCGTTGCAGATATCACATTCAATCCAAACATCTGGAAGGAAGTTCATTTCCAGTTTAATCGATCCTGCGCCTGAACAGGCTTCACAGCGACCACCTTTGACATTGAAACTGAATGTTCCTGGCGTATATCCCCTCTCCTTTGCAAGGGTTGTATTTGAGAACAGTTTTCTGATTTCATCGAAAACTTTTGTGTATGTTGCTGCATTTGATCGAGGAGTTCTACCAATGGGTGATTGATCGATGATGATGGCCTTATCGACGTGTTCAAGACCTTTGATTTCCTTGTGTTTTCCAGGAAGTTTTTCGCTATTGTGGAGATATCGTTGAAGTGATGGTGCTAAGATTCCTGAGATAAGTGAGGATTTACCTGAACCAGAAACCCCTGTTACAGATGTAAAGCAACCTAAGGGAAGTTTAACATCAATATTACTCAAATTATTATGTTGAGCACCTTTTATGGTGAGCCATTTCTTTGAAGGTTTTTGCCTTTTTTCTGGGACTTTAATTGAACGTCTCCCTGAAAGATATGCTCCTGTAACGGAATCCTTTGCTTTCATGACCTTACTCGGTATTCCGTTTGCAACAATGTTGCCACCTTCAAGCCCTGCACCCGGCCCTAAGTCACAAATCCAATCAGCTTGTCGTAATGTATCTTCATCATGCTCGACGACGAGAAGTGTGTTGCCTAGTGAAGTAAGTTCGCGAAGTGTCTCTAACAGCCGTTCATTGTCACGTTGATGAAGGCCGATTGAAGGCTCATCAAGAACATACATAACGCCTGTTAGTCGAGATCCTATCTGGGTTGCTAGACGTATACGTTGACTTTCTCCTCCAGACAGAGTGTTTGCTTTACGATCGAGTGTTAGATAATCAAGTCCAACACTGTCGAGGAAGCCAAGTCTATTTTCAATTTCCTTGAGAATTTCATTTCCGATAAAGAGTGCTCTATCGTCAAGGGTTTCTAGAACATCAGCATATTGTTCTGGAGGGCCGTCTGCTTCCGGATTGAAGGCTTTGATGAGTTGGTATGCTTCATGGACTGAACTACGACTTACTTCTGGAAGACGGATACCACCCACTGTTACAAAGCGGGCTGCTGGGTTGAGTTTCTCGCCATTACAAGCATGACAATCTAAATCGGTCATGCAAGCGATGAGTCTGTTTCGAGTACGGTCCGAAGATGTCTCGGAGTATGTTCGCTCAAGTCGAGAGATGATTCCATCCCAGGGGCGATTCATTTTGTAGACTGAACCATTGTCTGATTCGAAATGGAAATGAATGATGGTTGATCCTGAACCATGAAGGAGAATATCTTTGGAATCCTCATCAAGAAGTCCAAATGGAACTGTTGTTGAAATTCCATAATGTTCGCATACCTGCTGTAGTAATTTCTTGTACCATCCCGGCGACATCGATTGGCGCCATGGTAATACACACCCATTCGATACTGCAAGTGTATCGTCGATGATCAAATCTGGATTAAATTGTCTCTGAATCCCAAGTCCTTGGCAATCTGGGCATGCTCCAAGAGGGGAGTTGAAGGAGAATACTCGTGGTGAAAGTTCGGGCATAAAGGCGCCGTGTTCAGGGCAGGCAAAGTCTTCGGACCATGAAACGGTGTCGCCTTCATTGTGTGCTGGGCGATTATTTCCCTCGAGTTCATCGGGCTTCTTTGGAACGCGTAAACTCGTAACAGCAAGGGCGCCGCCACCAAGTCGCAATGCATTTTCAACACTCTCTGTCGTTCGTTGACGTCGCTCTCTGGAGAGAATGAAGCGATCTATTCGAACGTCTATATCGTGACGCATGTTCTTGTCAAGAGTAGGGGGGGTTTCGAAATCAACTTCATGACCATTGACTCGCCCTTGCATGTATCCCTGCTCAACAAATTGTCTGAATAACTCTGCATGGGTTCCTTTTCTTGCACGCACTACAGGGCTCCATACTGCGATTGTATGTTGTTCGTAGTTCCAAAATATGTCGTCAACGATTTCTTGAACTGTTCTCCGGGCAACCTCCTGGCCACAATCTGGGCAATGGGGTTTACCAATTCGGGCCCAGAGAAGACGGAGGTAATCTTGGATTTCTGTAACGGTTGCAACTGTTGATCTTGGATTGTGTGAGCCTTGTTTTTGATCGATTGAAATCGCAGGTGAGAGCCCTTCGATTCCATCACAATCTGCTTTCTTCATTTGACCAATAAATTGTCGAGCGTAAGATGAGAGAGATTCTACGTATCTTCGTTGGCCTTCTGCATAAAGTGTATCGAATGCTAAACTGGATTTTCCTGAGCCTGAGACGCCTGAGATGACAACGAACTTCCCCCTGGGAAGTTTGACATCAATGTCTTGCAGATTGTGTGTGCGAGCACCTCGCACCTCTATCCACTCGTGATTTATCGACATAGGAACAAAGGTAGCGTGTTGTCAAGGGTTCTTCAATCCGTGGTTCCACGCTGGATCGTATTCAGATTCGAATCGAACAGGTTCATCATCGAACGGATGAAGGAATTCGAGAGCTGTTGCGTGGAGACAAATTCTTCCGTAAAGATTGTTTTCGGCACCATGCATTCTATCTCCGGCAACTGGGGTTCCGTGGTCAGCAAGCGCAACACGAATTTGGTGGCGCCTACCAGTCTCAATCAATACGTGGAGGAGGGTGGCGATATCGTTTGATTTCATGACCTGCCAGGAGGTTATCGCAAGTTTACTTTCCTTGGTTTTCCTTTCGGAAATGTGGACTCTCAGCGTTTTATCTTCAATGAGATGCTGCGTTGCAGCTCCGTCTTCTGCAATACCCTCAACGAGAGCGACATAATCTCGGTGGACTTGTCGTTCGGAGAATTGTTCCTGAAGGTAGCGTTTTGAATTTTCATTCTTTGCGAAGATCATAATGCCTGAGGTCGCTTTATCTAAACGATGGACAATGAAGCACCATCCTCTTCTATCGTTCGTTTTACAGTATTCAACACAGCGGTTGTGAAGTGTATCGCGTTCAAGTTTATTTGTTGCAACAGAAAGAAGGCCTGCTGGTTTTGACACAACGAGAATATGTTCATCTTCGTGAATAATATCAAGATCATGTTCCTTTGCAGAAACTTCTTGCTTTTCTTCAATGGTTAATTTCGGGCGGGGTAGAATCTCAATGATTTGCCCAGGTTGAACAATGTGTTTTGCTCTGTGAATCACGCTTTCATCAACTTGGACACGTTGGCTTGTAAGCATCTTACGTAACACGTTATTGCTCGTTGAAGGTTGCATTTTCTTGAGATGGTCGAGTACCGTACCTTCCTCTGAAACAGTTACTCGCATACATTCACCTCAAAGCAAGAGCACTTCAATCCATTCCCCTGTCTTACCTGATTGGTTTGGTTGAAGTAATGTAAGGCCATCTGCAGATGATAAACTATCGATATTTCCTGAGCCTTGGTGCTTCGATTGTTCAGCAAGGAATCCTTCTTTTGTAGAACGAAGGGTAACTCTCCGTAGAGTTAGGCAGTCGTTTGTTGAACGTACATCAGTCAATAACTTGGCATGAACAATACGATCAATTGGAAATTGTGTTTGAAGTGAACTTCGAATATATGGTGTTACAAGCATACGGAAAACGACATGGCTACTCACAGGATTTCCAGGAAGCCCAAACATTGGCGTATCGTTCCAATGGCCAAAGAGCGGGGGGGATCCTGGTCGAATACGTACTCTCCAGAAAGCAACATCTCCTTCTTCTTCCATGAGTTTACGCACAAAGTCCCACTCACCCATAGAGACGCCGCCTGATGTTAGGAAAAGATCGCATTCTGAAGCTGCTTTGTTAAATTGGGCTCGTAAATCATCGAGTGAATCAATCACAGATGGGTATCGAACTGGAGTGTGTCCAAGAGCCTGTACAAGGCCTGATAGACCATAGGAATTGGATTCATAAATCTCTCCAAATGAAAGAGGCTCTCCTGGAGATTTAAGTTCATCACCAGTAGAAATAATCCCAATCTTGAGTTTCTTCATGACTGGGAGTTGGTCATACCCCATTGTAGCGCACATTGAAATGGACTGAGGGGAGAGGTAACTTCCTTGTTTCAAACCAACGACTCCTTCTTTGATGTTCTCTCCGCATCGACGGATGAAATGGGGTTTAGAAGGCTGATTTAACGTGACTGAATCTCCTACTACGATACATGCTTCGATTGGGATGATTGCATCTGCCCCTTGTGGTAAAGGAGCCCCTGTCATGATACGAACTGCTTCGCCTGATGAAATCGAAATTGATTCGTCTGAAGCCGCTGCTTGAGTTGTTGCAACTACTGCGAGCGTTGTCGGCGCTTCTTTAGAATCCTCATGACGCACTGCGAAACCATCCATCGCAGAGTTGTCGAATGGCGGATCATTTACTTTTGAAGGCAAATCTGAGCCGAGTATTCGCCCATGGGCTTCGTCCAAGGAAATAAATTCGGTCTCGGCTTTTATTGGGGTAGACTGTGCAATGTTAATCGCTTCTTCAAGTGAAATAAAATACGGAGTTTCTGACATTTATGGGCCTCCTATGGGTGTGCTTCAGGCTGTGGGTCGGTTCGCCAACCTCAAAGGTTTGTCTCGTTTGGGAAGGACGTGGTCACTTCTTCAAGCCTGTTAGATGTGGTCGTGCGAACCGTGGTTACAAGCGGGACTGCTACACTAATTGCGACTCTTATTGCCCTCGGGTTTGCCCTTCTCTTGGCGAATACGGATTGGCGGGGAAAGGAAATGTTGCGGGTAATCGTACAAGCATTGTATGGCTTACCGCCTGTGGTTGTTGGAGTAATCGTTTACCTCGCTCTTTCAAAGGATGGTGTGTTATCAGATCTCAACTGGTTATTCACAATTGAAGGTATGATTTTTGCACAAACCTTGCTTATCTTCCCGCTTATTCTTGGTGTAGCATGGGGTGCTCTAGAACGTGTTTCTGAGGATAAGCGAGATGTGTTTCGTGTTATGAATGTGAAAAAAACAAAACGAATTGTGTTTGAAATCTATTGTGCTCGTAGGGGTATTGTTAATGCCATTTTACTGGGTTTTGGCCGCGCTGTTGCAGAAGTGGGAGCTGTTTTGATGGTTGGTGGCAACATTGCTGGAAAGACCCGCGTCCTTACTACAAGCGTAGTTCTTGAAACATCGATTGGAGAAATGGATGCTGCATTAAAACTCGGGGGTGTTCTTCTTGTTTTATCGTTACTCGTCGCATTTTCCATCCAATTATTACAACGAATTCATTTCTTTGGAGGGAGTCATTTTGGGGAAGATGCACGAGATGTTGAATCATATGAGGCTTTCAACCTTAACTTAGAAAATCTTAGTGTGGAAAAAGACGGTGTTAGAATCTTAGATTCTTTTTCAATAGAACTTAACCAGGGTGAAATTATTGCCCTGATGGGAGAATCTGGTTCTGGTAAATCCACTCTGTTGAGAAGAATTTGTGGGCTGGAAGGAGGTGATCTCGGAATCGGGCAGGATGTTGCGTATGTAGCCCAACAACCGACACTTGTGATGGATACTGTGGCTATGGAGTTACAATTGCCAATAATGGTTCATAACCAATTGCCTAATGCTAGTAAGGAGTTGGCTTCGATTTGTGGCCTGGAAGAAAAAGGCAAGCAGCGAAACGATACATTGTCTGGTGGAGAAAAGCAGAGACTTGCCTTCTTGCGTGCCTTAGCAATGAATCGGAAAATTTTGATTCTCGATGAATTTACATCGGAACTCGATGGTTTATCTGTTGAGAAAATTGAACAGGAGGTTCTCAGATTCAAACAACGAGGGGGGTGCGTTCTTTTCGCAACACACAATGTCCTGCAAGCGGAGCGTTTGGCAACTCGAACAGTATTTATCCATCAAGGAATGGAAGTTGGTCCTGAAAGCGAAGTCGCTCAACAGATTATAACTGGAAAGTGGATAGGTTAAGGCGTTCCACTATTGAACAATGTTTGGTTTGCAACCATATAATTGTCAATAAGTAACGTGTTATCCAACAAAAATTGGCGGAGGATCGTTGTCTCCTCGAGTTTCTCGTTCTCCAATAAAAGAACAGAATAAGGATTGATTGTTTCTGGAGATTCGAATTCTTGTAAGCTCAATTCAATTTTCGAAGAACGGAATAGTGCAGTTCCTTTGTCTGATAAGGTCCAACATTCTAATTCGTTAGCAATGGTTATTGCTGCTCCCATTCCTTGACCTATCGATTGATATCCACCCCACCCGGGGTGATATCCAAGTTCATCGTCTTCAAAGGATAGATTGTAATAATTCGCAACTGTTCTCCATATCTCCTGCTCTTTGTAATGCGTACCTGAGGAATCTCCTCTCGAAATGAAGCATTCATTGTCTAACATGAGGGAGTGCATTGCTTCTGTTAAATTCCCATCAAGTGGATTCGGTCCGATTAGAACGAATCTATTCCAAGCAAACGTGGTTCTATTTATTCCATAACCTTCCTCAATAAATTGAATTTCATTCGCAGGAGAGTGCGATATGAGAACATCCACATCATTGGTTTTTGCAAGATTCATAGCAGCGCCTGATCCTACAGCAATGACATCAACTTCAATTCCTGTCTCTTTAGTAAATACTGGTAAAAGTTCTGCTAAGAGGCCCGAATCTCGCATTGATGTGGTTGTAGCCAAGCGAATTGTTTGATCCGAAACCTCTTCTGAAGTTCCTAAACAACCTTGTAAGCAAGGGAGTATGAATACGAAAATGAGAAGAGTGGCTCGTTTCATCTTAATCAAAAGACATGACGTTTCCACATTCTGGATATGAGCATGTTACAGAGTAGCGTGCTCTTGTAGGTTTTCGAATTTTTAACATCGAACCACACATATCACATTGGATTGAAATCGTCTCTGGTTCTGCTTTTTTTGGTGCATCTTCCAATGTTCGACCGACATCTGTCGACCACCCAAGATTGTCTGTGTAAGTATCAGCTTTCTTGATTTTACTTTGACGAAGACTGAGTCTCAACTTACGTTTCCTTCGTGGGCGTTTCTTTCCGCCTGGTGCTTTTGCCGCCATGAGTATCAACAGTCCCTTTAGGTCGGTATATTCAACGTCTTCGGCTGAATGAATCATTCAAGTATACCAGATATACCGTTTTCTGGAACATGAACATTATGCCCATTCTCCTCGAGAGCCTTTGCAAGTGGTGGGCGTGCAATGCTTGGGTCTGAATGATAAATTACAACATCTTCAGCCTTGCAGTCTTTCGCAAACTGAACAATTTCACTATGTCCTGCGTGTGTTGAAAATGAATATTGATCAATTTCGAGATCTATTGGTGTTAGATTACCAAATATTGGAATTCGGTTTTCTTCAAGTAATCGTCGACCCCCTGTATTCTTTGCTTGATATCCTGTTAGTAGAAGTGCGTTTTTTGGATCATGTCGAAGTCGGTTTAGATACCATATGGACGGTCCTCCGTCGAGCATTCCTGACGTAGAAACGATGACATCTGCAGCAAGGGCTTTCTTTCGATCTGATTTACTCGAAACTCTTCTGCACCATCTCCATGCATCTTCAAGTGCTACGGGATCACGCAATGTTTCTGGATGTTCCATTTGCAGTTTTGCAACGCGCTTGCCCATTCCATCTACATGGACATCAAGATGAGGTAGATGTTTGTGAAGTAACATGACAACATCTTGTGTACGTCCGTTTGCAAAAGCAGGAACAAGTGCGGTTCCACCTCTTTCCACAACTTCTGAAATTCGCTTGATGAATCTCATATTTTCTTCTTCTTTGGAAGGGTGATCACGGCCGCCATAAGTTCCCTCTACAAACAAAACATCGGTTTTTACTGGCTTTGCGCCAATAACTAACTGAGAATCTCGTGTATCAAAATCCCCGGAGAAGAGAACTTTCTTGCTTCCTGTGTCTACATGTAACATGGCTGCACCTGGTATGTGGCCTGCACGATGTAATTCCATTTTCCAATCATTTTGCTCCCATGGACTGTTGAATTTGTGGGTATTCCAAGCTGATAAAGCGATATCAATATCTCTCTTATCCCAAGGTAATGGATAACGTTCGATGGAGGAAACTTTGTGACAATCATACCACATCATTTCAGAAATCGCTGCAGTTAATTCAGTAGCATGTAAATTTGTATTATGATTTGATGCCAACCAGGGAACCATACCGAGATGATCTATGTGAGAATGAGTTATGATGGCGTCTGAAACATATGGTGCTTCGTCGGGATATCGTGGTGGTTTGGTTGGTGCGAGACCATAATCGAGTAGCAAACGATTCGATGAAGGATCTTCGAGAACAATTCCTACATTCCCAACTTCATTTCCACCTCCGAGATAATGATACCTCAATCCTCTATCAGGTGGCGAAGAAGGATATTTGGTTGTACGTCCGGGTGCATAAACGACCATGTTTAGACGATTCATTAGGAACAGAAGAACTTGTGGGTCACACCCCTTTGTTTCTACTGGAAGATAGTGATGTTCTTGATCACTAATTTCTCATCACTTTTCTACAATAATAATATACACTCTACGCGATAATCTTCTGTTGGATTTTGTTGTTTCCGTTATTTATTTCTGTTTTGTTGTTTCTTCGACATCACCTAAAAACCTCCAGTGGAAATAGAGGGGTCTATCCATAATCTCGTATTTCCGATCCTAAATGAATACAATTACTTTCATATGGAATTATTTTCATTGTGAAATACATCTTGAACGACGAAGAACAAATATGATGATGTCCAGTGGAACAATTATGGGAACACTTGAGTTCATCGTTGACGATGATCGGTGTTATGGTTGTGGAGCTTGTATTGGCCTTTGTCCCACGAATGCTCTTTCCATGAAGGAACTTCTTGCAATCGTTGAACAGGAGTTGTGTACCTACTGTGAACATTGTATTCCATCATGCCCTGTTGATGCATTAAATATTATGAAAAGGTGATTTCAATTCGAATTCTCATCGTTGGTGCTGGCCTTATCGCATATGGATGCGTATTTTCAGCTCTGAAGGAAGGTAACAAAGTCTTCGTGGCAGATCATAGTACAGAATTTGGCCTTCCTAATGTATGGCCAAGCCTTCTCCATAATCGTGAAAATATTCCATTAAACTTTGAAACCGAACAGGGATTTGAAGGAAAAGACACAGGTTTTCGACATGAATGGATTATGAAATCGATGAATATCAAATTTGCCAAACAAGGAGTCATTCTTCTAAACAAAGCGAGAATTGTATCATCATTAAAATCACCAGGTGGATTTCGTGTTCATCTGAAGGGGGCCAGTCAAATGGAAGGGGAACACGTGTTCGATATGGTTATTGACACAACGAAGGATACCTGGATTCCTTGGGCTAAACAACACAATCTCACTGACGTAAGTATTCGTTATGATGTAGAACGTAAATCAGCTACAGGATTTCTTCATATCGATACAGAAGTGGAAAACTTTTCTGACGCCCAATTGCAACTTGAACGCTATGATGGATTGATTGAATCCTGGTATAGGGGTCAAAAAGAATCATCAAACCCTAAAATTATAGAGATAATGCCAACCAATCTTCCGGTTGATCAGGATATGTGGTCTTGTGAACAACGATTTTTGAATGGTATGAATTTATGGAAGAAATTGATGGAGATGGATTTATGACAACAGAGCGACTGTACCTATCGTCAATAGATGCCGCTTATGAAAAAGAATTCACAGCCACTGTAATGAAGGTGGAAGGAAATAAAATTGCCCTTGATCGAACACTATTCTATCCACTTGGAGGTGGCCAGAATTGGGATTTGGGCGTTATCAATAGTCCAAACGGTGAACTAAATGTTACAGAAGTGCGTGGTAGAGACATCATCGAGCACACCGTTGATGATGCCCTCGGATTAGAAATAGGTGACGAAATAACTGGGAAAATAGATTTTGAACGCCGTTATGCGCATATGAAAATGCATACAGCACAACATCTTGTCAGTGGTATCGCCTACGAATTATTTGATGGTGTTCGAACAGTTGGTAATCAAATTCACACTGACCGTTCCAGAATTGATTTTCATCCCATTCAATTTTCAGAAGAGATGTTGTTACAATTGCAAACAGAAGTGAATGATAAAATTCTTCAATCTCTTGAAGTTACGGATTCTCAAATGACTCGAGATGAAATCAATGCAATAATGCCACAAGAACGGACAAATATGGACCTTTTACCATCGTTTATCACCGATCTTAGAGTTGTAACGATTGGTGATAGGCAAGACATGTGTCCTTGTGCTGGAACCCATGTTAGAAATATATCCGAGATAGGTGAAATCGAATTTACTGGAAAGAAATCGAAGGGCAAAGGTAAGCAAAGAGTATCTTACATCACTAAACAATAATCTTTACGAATAAATTATGTTATAATTCTTTATTGATTAGTCTATAACCATTAATCATCATTTAGTAAATTATCAACATCGGAGAGTGTGGATTTCCAAGCGTCCTTCTTCTGCTTCTGTTGGTGTAATTCTTCAGTTTCGATGATGTCCAGTAACTCTTGATCAACACCCTTTCCTTTAGCTTGAATATCGGCTCTGGCAACCATCTTCTTATCTTCTCCAACTCTATCAGAACGGTCGACAGAGGGGATGTTTTGACTCGGAACAGTCCTTCCAGTATGGTATTCTGAATCATCCAGATCTTCATCTCTCCATGCTTCTTCACCAATGTGACGAGCAACGTCCGGTCTTGGAGGGGAATCCTTCCATTTGTTTTTATTTGCGACAGCTTGAATAAGATTGGTTTTGGTTACCAAACGCTGTTGTTGGAAGGTTTCTACAATATCCTCTTCGGTAAGTGGTGTGGGTTTCTCAACGAGATTTGATGCCAAAATTTGTTGTTCTTCAAGTGCACGTCCGTGGACTGGATCATTATCGAATCGATGTGGGGTTGCAGTCATGGCTAACAATTCTCTCGCAAATTGATAGAATGCATCATCTTGCGGAGCTTTAGCAATCTTATCACGCACAGATTCGTGGTGTCCTATGCAGGTCTTACATCGCATACTCCCAGCATCATCAGATTCATCACAACGAAGACAACAGGCCTGTAAGCCCATATTTTTCATTGCACGACGGGGCATCGACATGAGATTCTATTGTTCCTATATGTTCAACCTCATGAACTCTCGTACATCGCGAGCGAGGCTTCAAAGGGCACCAACGATTGAGAAAGACATGGTTCGGGACCCGAGAGCAGACATTCTCGAATCCAATCCTTTCGCTGGTTCTCAGCCACGAATTCATCGAGTTCATGCAAACGAGCCTTCAGCAACACGTCATCCAATGGAAGGATTTTTTAGCGCCATGTCTCAGACTAAGCCGAAACTTCACAAGGGTGGGGTTTGGCATTTCAGTGATATAGAAAAGCAACATCTTCTCTATGCAACAGGGGCATTTACTCTCGCTCTAGGATTCATGAGTGCAGGAGGTCTCGCTGGTATGAGGGAGGGGTTTTCTCCATGGCTAATACAAGTGCTCATCGCTATGCCAATAATGCTCATCGCAGTCGGTCCTGCGTTCGTTCTTCATGAGATAGGCCACAAGATTGTTGCTAAGAAGAATGGTTGTTGGGCAGAATTTAGAGCAGATCCAAAAGGCCTTCAATTTGGAATGGTTCTTGCCTTCTTCTTAGGAATCTTGTTCATGGCTCCAGGCGCTGTCATGGTTGCTGGACTCGTTACAAGACGCCAAAATGGTCACATCGCTATCGCTGGACCACTTGTTAATCTCGGACTATTTATTATTGGAATCCCACTAGGAGCGCTTATTTTCATTCTTACAAATGCTCAAGATTACAGTTCAATGGAATATATTACTGATGGATCACTTGTATGGCAAGCCATGGTTTACGACGCAGTGGTGTATTGGATTGGAGCCAATTTGATTCTCGGAATCTTCAACATGATTCCTTTCGGCCCTCTAGACGGATTGAAGGTGAAGGATTGGAACGCAGGCGTCTGGTGGACTTTGTTCTTGATTTTCCTAACACCTGTTCTCATCTATTTGACAACGCCTTACTCACCACTGACTCTCGTCAACTGGTTAGCTGGTTTAGTTTAGACCATGGATTTCGTGAGCCTTATCGTTACTCCAATTGTAACACAATCGGAGTAGGTTGAGATAATGGCCTTGACCATCCTTTGTCATCTTCTCGTGAAGTGCATCGTTGGTCATGAACATGTCACCCCAAACGTTAGCTGCAGTTCCTTTCTTACCCTTAGGCAAATCAAAGATTTCATTGGTTGTTGGTTCGAGAAGGTTCTTCCAAACGATTGCCGGGTTAACAGCCATTGTAACTTCAACGATGATTTCATCTTCGTTAAGGCCAGTTCCAGTTTGCCAGGATTCTTCTCCTAGATCTGCAAGGAATGGTAGACAAAGGTCAATGATTGACAATCCAGTCATTGGGTCAGCGCCAGTCATCTGAGCATACGCTTCACGCATTCGTCCACGGTCTGCACCACGAGAGCCTGTGATCATTCGCAACTTGTCGATTGATGTTGGCACGAGGAAACGAATGTCAGTGTAGTAGACGAGCGCTTGTTCATTGCTTCCAGATGGTGCGAAAATGTGGGAGAATGGCTGTTGGCCACTGCTCTCCCCGAGCATATCCATTGGATACAATGTCTTGAGTGCGTTTGTTGCAACAGATTGTACAACTCTTCGAATCAATCGCTCTGGAGCGGCCGAAACGTCGTTGAAACTTTCCATGTACTCGTCGAGGTTGAGAATATCATATCCACGAACAGCGAGGATAGAGTGAACGTTTGGACCGAGGATTTTGTCGTCTCCAATCATTGCTTGGCTGATCCAGCGAGCACCCTTAGCAAAGTCGCTTGCTGTAACCAGGTCAGCGTATGCCTTGTATCGGCGAGCAACTCTGTTCATGAAGTCTGCTTGGTCAAGCTTTGTGAATACTGTAGCAGCATAGTTGGACTTCAATGCATGGTCAGCAACTTGGCTTGCGTTAACACAAGTCAAGAGGTTTCCTTGGTCATGAGGATACATCAACAGACGACGTCGCTTTGCAGCTCCACCCAAAGATCCAACCTTAGGATCAGTAAGCATGTATCCAAGACAAGCAGTTACTTCGAACAATCGAGCATACTTGTCTTCATCACTTGCATTCTTAATCCACTCATCAAGTCCAGGCTCGATGCAGTGGAATTCCAGAGGAACCATTTCAGAACCTGCTCCAAACATCTGTCGAACAGTTGAGGAACTCATCATTCCCATCATTGTGTAGAGGGAAGTCTTTCCAGTTGTCATGTAGACGTCAGTGATTCCTTCTTCTCCGAATGAAATTCTTCTATCTGGAAGGTTAACGAGGAGGTTGAATGAAGTTGCAGTATCTCTGTTTCCGTCAACAGCAGGGTGAATCCATGTTGTTGGCTTGGTCATGAGGTATCCACTAGCATCCTTTCCAAATCCTGCAGGAGAATATCGAATCCATCCGAGTCTGTTGTTGAAAGCTACACCACGGTGCATCAATGAAGGATAGTAGACCTTGTCTTGTGGATCTGAATCAGGAACGACACCACGGTGCCCAAGTCCCCAGAGAACAGGCTCCCACTCAGCAGGACCCTCTTCACCGCCACCTAAGAAGGGGTGGTTGTCACCGACTGTCTCACCTGTGAGAAGAGAACCACCAAGGCGCTCTTCGTCACCAGTTGAACAGAAGAAGAAGGTTTGAGTTGTTACCAACTGCTTAGGAGTCCACATGTTTGCGTTGACGACAGTCTTCTGCTTCAAGAAGTCAGAAAGGGATGAAATTCGGCGCTCGAACTTGAATCGCTCAGATTCAATCCATGTTGAACCAAGAATCAGATTTGTGTTGAGAAGCTTAGGGCGTCCAGGGCCAATGTAACGTGTTCGTGGATCCGCCTTGGTGTCGTCACTTGCATGAATTGGTTCCCAAGGACCGTGTTGAGGAATGTACTTTAGGAATTCTTCATGGTCAAAAGGCATCTTTTGAGCCTCTTTAACGGCGTCTTCCACTTTGTCCATCAATTGAACATAGGTCTCGGTAGGTGTAATTCTACCACTTTGTTTGAATTGCTTATGCGATACTGCTCGATGTTCCCACATTTTTCTTCACCTCAAAATTTCCTCTTTTTAATAGGAGCTTTTACTTTTTCGGCAGGGGCATCATCTTCCGAATCTTCCTCGCCTTGTTTCTCAGGGGTACTCTCCTCTTCTTCAAGACTCTCCTCTTCAAGGATTTCTTCCTCTTCGACAAGAATTTCAGTTTCTTCAGGAGATTCTTCCATCAAATCTTCCACGACTTCGTCAATTTCTTCATCCTCTACAGGCTCAGAATCAACGCCTCCCTCTTCCGAATCTCTTGTTATGATCAGTTGTAAAATAAGTCCGGTTGTTCCTGCAACAGCCCCTAATCCAATGATTAGACCGTTGTTGATTCGTTGACCATCAGGATCATCCTCATTCGAAAGTGTGCCAGTTGTCGGCGGGATTTCAGATCCGTTAACGTTTGAAACCATTTCAACAGCAGCCCATGCAGCGAATATAAGCAGGATAATCGACAACAGATTTGCAGTCGAAGCATTCGATTTGACCCAATTCAAAAAGGGCGTTTGCGCATCTTCCATAAACGCTCCTCGCGATATTTGCATATAACATATATCCCTTTACAAAAGGATTAATGTTTATTCTTGGTTATATGAATTGGTAATCGGCGATTCATCAAGATGGAAGAATGAATATGTCGCCCACCAAGTAATTGTATCGAGAGCATCAACAAGATTGCTTTTTCCACTTTGGTCATCTCCGTAATCCTTACCAGTTGTATCCATCCAATCTTCCATTTCATCGAGTGTATCACAGGTTTGGTGGTAGCACCAATATCCATCAACAAGGCCGCCAAAACCCATCGTTACTGTTCCAAGGTTATCTTGGAAGGTGGCATGGTCAGATCGAGCAGTGGTATCTTCGTATACGATAATCTCAGGACGGTCTTTTTCCAACCAATCATCAACCTTCCAAGTCTCTGCGTCGTAACCAGTACCGATTAATGGAGACATTTGTTCTTCAACACCAATTGCATCAGAACCGATCCACATGGCCAAATTAACCATTGCTGGTTGATTCATGATATCATGATCTTGACTTGGGCCGATATAGACTCTCATCGGCCATACCTCATCGTCCTTAGGATAACCATCAGGATCTACTTCTGGCTGTGGGTCGCAGTTTCCTTCACCACCACCATGCCCATCACCACAAGGGGCGCCTCCACCACCAGGCCAGTTAACACCAGCCATATCGAGATTCACGTAATTTGTAACTTCAACATTCGGATTTTCTTCTTTTACCCATTCATCTGTCCAGAAGTCACTACCTCGTTTTCCACCTTCTTCACCAGACCAGAGGCAGAAAACCATAGTATTCCTTGTTGAATATCCAGCCATAGCCTCAGCAACTGTAAGAACCATACTGGTTCCAGCGGTGTTGTCGTAAGCGCCTACTCGGGTTCCGTAGGTTCTTCCAAAGATGTGTGGGTCAAGAGCGACAGCATTTACAGGAGGTGCAATGTCAAAGTGTGCGCCGAAAACCATCCATTTGTCAGGATCTACTTCTCCAAATCGATATCCGCAAATGTTGTAGGCTTCAGGATTCTGAGCACCAGTTTGGATTGAATCATAGACAAATCGCTGAGTGATGACTTCAAGCCCGAAATTTTCTAGAGTTTGAATCAGATGCAATGCAGCATCTTCGTATGCAAGGTTACCTTGTCCCGCCCAACGATCAAGGAACCCAACAGCTCCATCTGCAGCATCGGTCGGATCGAGTGTTTCATCAGAGAGCATCGACAAATAGTTGTACGTTGTTCGACCATTTACAACACCAGTGGAGTGCCGTCCCCCCTCATCTTCCGAGTATGCAGGCATTTGTTCACGTTGAATCATAAATTCAAACGGGAGAATTTCAAATCCACCATCATGAATTTCGTAAGTAAAGGAACTCGAATTATCTGATGGAACAAAGCGAACAGCTGTCCCACTAGAATCCATAAATCCACTACGATCAACCCAAGTTCCCCATGATTCGGTCGTCTCGCGAAGAGGCCACAATTCTGTACCATATTCAGCGAGCATCAGGACACCGCGGTTTGTACGAGGTGGCGCTAATATGGAAAATTCCACTGAATCACCATCTTCCAAATTGAGAACTGTTGAATTGATGACATAACCCGTCGATTTATCCTTAATTAGATATGGAATGAAGACGGAAAGGTCGCCTGTAGCTTCCAACGTAACCGTTTGGAAAATACCTCCGGCCAACATATTGGGCGAAACATTCAGAGAATCAGTGGAGAGCGGTTCTTCAGAATTTCCTCCAAAACAACCTGAGAGCGGGGCAAATAACATCAAACAAACAAAGCCCAATGCAATGCTGAACTCTCGCCCCATACTTTGCCCACCAACTCTCCATATCTCAATTCTTTGATGGAATGTGCTCAATAGTTTGATAATGGAGCAGGGAGATATTTACTATTGAGAATATGCAAAGCGATGGAAGAATACAGGCTGCACGTACAGGATATATTTGGGCGATACATGTTGTAGAAGTTGAAGATGACCGTTGCCCACTTATCGAAGGATAGGCTTCTGTACCATGAATGTAGGGAAAGAGTTGATACCCTATCTTAGGTAAGAAGCGTTATGCAAAATGTGAAACTTCCTATTGAACGTTCTAAAGTTCGTCAGATTGTTGACTCAGAACGATTCAACAATATTGTGTTCATAGCAATTCTTGCAAGCTCCATATCTATCGGTTTCGAAACATATGATTGGGGATCTACTGGAAACAACCTCCTACTCTATCTCGATTGGATTTTTATGTCAATCTTCGTGACAGAAATTTTATTCAAAATATACGCAATGAGGTTTGATTTCTTCCGTGATCCATGGTGCCTCTTTGATTTCATCATCGTTGCAATAGCATTGTTCCCATCATCTGGAGTGTTCAAAGTGTTCAGGGTGTTCAGAGTTCTCAGAGCCTTCAGGCTCGTATCGAGAATACCTGAATTAAAATTAGTTGCAGAATCATTATTTTACTCTGTTCGAGGGCTCGCTGCAGTTGCCACATTACTTATGGTTGTGATTTATGTTTTCGCTGTACTTTCCACAGTACTCTTCCAAAATTCTGGAACTGATGGTGCAATGTATTTCGGCTCATTAGGAAAATCTCTGTTTTCACTTTTCCAAGTTATGACGCTGGAATCATGGTCAAATGGTATTGTTCGAAATCTAATTGAAACCGAAGGTTGGTGGGTGGGAGCGTATTTCGTCGTTTTCATCTTCATGACAACATTCACATTCCTGAATATGTTTGTTGCTATATTTACCAACACGGTTGTTGCATTAGAAGCTGATTCAGAAGAAGGTTCAAACACAGAAATGCGCCGAATAAACCAAAATATTACAGAATTATCCAATCAGATAGAATTGCTTCGAAAAGAGCTTTCGGAGAGTGAATAAATTACCAAGTAGAATCGAATATTGCACGCTCATCCTTAAACGATTTGAACTCAAGATGATTTCCACATGGATCTATAATGAACATTGTAGCTTGTGACCCGGGTTGATTTTCATAACGAATGTAAGGGTCGATTACGAATTCGGTTTGATTTGATTCAAGTTTTCCCTTCAATTGATGCCAATTATCCCACTCCATTACAAGACCAAAGTGCAATGCGGGTATTTTCTTTCCATCAACAGGATTAACCGACACATCGGGCATTTCTGGCACGTTATGAGCCACGATTTGATGGCCATAGAAGTTGAAAACACACGACTCCTCTTTTTCTCTACCAACCGAGCAGCCCAGGACTTCAGTGTAGAATTTCTTTGCTGCGACGAGATCATCTACTGGAAAAGCAAGATGAAACGGCCTGAGTTTCTTCGGAGGCGAATAATCAGTCCCACAACTTCTGCATACGTCATAATCATCCCAGTCACACTGACGAATGCAACCGCTCAAAACATCACTTCCACTTAACAGAACAACCAATTGATTCAGTTGAAACTACTGTAGGAGCAACACCAGAAACCATTGCATCAATAGCGTCTTTCAATTCAGATGTTGTAGCCTGTGTTGGGTCTCGAGGGCTATCATCCATACGGCCATGATAAACGACAATACCAGTTGAATCCAGTAAGAAAAACTCCGGAGTTCTTTCAGCACCCCATGCCGTTGCAGTCACTTGTGTTGGGTCATGGAGGTATGGGTATGGCATGCCTTTCTCAGCCCGCTTTACCATATTTTCAAACGAATCAGCAGGGTAATTCACAGGGTCATTTGAATTAATTCCTACAAAACCAATCTTGCGCTCGTTGCAGTAGTCAGACATGGCGTTAATCCGATCTACACTAGCAACAACGTATGGGCAATGGTTACATTCGAATACAACAACACAACCGTTTGCACTCAAAGAATTTGAGAGTGAAAGAGTTTCTCCACCCACTTCTAAGTTTGAGTTTTTCAATGAATAATCCGGCGCTTTGTCTCCAACTTGAAGGGTCATACCACGTGCCTGACGACCTAATTCTTAGGTCTTCGCTTTTCATCGTGTGGTTGTTGTTGCCAATTGCTGCTCACATTCATTGAGTCTTTTTCGTGCCAATGGATGGTCTGGCTCAATTGCAAGCACTCCTCTCCAAGCAGCGGAAGCCATGTCGACTTTTCCATGAGCATGATAGATCGCAGCAGCACGAAGTCTTGCTTCAAGGTGGTTACCGTCTGCACGAATAGCAGCTTCAAAGTCTCCGAGAGCATTTTCCAATCTATCCCATTCAAGGTAAAGCAACCCTCGTTGATGCCATGCATCACTAAACTCAGGGGCGATACGAAGTGCTTCATTTAGAGGTGCTTCAGCCCGTTCGGGGCGATCAAGGGCGATGTAACACGCTGCAAGTTTTGTAAGCGCTTGATGATGATGGGGCGCTACTTCAATAACGGTCTTGAAACCATCTTTTGCATCTTCCCATTCACCGAGTCTAGATTGAGCATCAGCACGAGCGAACACTGCAACAGTTAATTCAGGAGCAAGAGAAAGAAGCGTCTCAGCATCGCTTTTTGCTTCGACTGCCTGATTCAATGCTAAATGACAACTAATACGATTTAGGCGAGCTCGAATATGCTTAGGATTCTCTTCTAGGACTTCATTGTAAAGACCCACGGCCCGCTCAAGTTCTCCGAGCCGAATTGCAATATTGCCTCGAACATACGAAATTGTCGTACTTGTTCCTTGGATTCCAGCAGCATCAATGTAGCGAGTAGCAGCATTCAAATCATCCATATCAATGGCAAGAAGCGCAGATTCAACAGATACAGAGGCTTCAGTTTCACCCAACAATCTTCGTGCGCGAACAAGAGACTCGTTTGCTTCATCAGCACTCTTCAACAATCGTTGTGTTCGAGCAAGCCCCAGCCATGCAACTCCAAGTTCTCTGTTCATAGACAACGCTGCATTGAACGACTCAATTGCAGAAGCAAGAAGAATTTTATCTGTTTCACCAGTTCCATCTCTTGTTCGATCGGCTCGAGCAAGATGAAGTCGACCCTCTACGATGTGAAGTTCAGGATGATCGATCATTTGGGGCGTATTATCGAGCAATACCTGAGCAGCATCAATTCTCCCTTCCACCAATCTTCTTGAGGCTACAATGCTGCGTAATTCGGGATCCATTGGAAATTTATCTACTGCCTGTTCAAGACATGTTTCAGAACCAATTAAATCACCACTTTCTGCAAGAAGATCTGCCTTCAATAAGATGAGTTTTGCACCACCACATTCAAGCGCAACAGCGTGAATAGCGGCCTTCAAAGCCTCAGCCTCTCGACCATTACGGGTACTGAGTAATTCGGCTCGAAGAGCCCACGCATCTCCCACTTGGCGATCAAGATTTAAGCAACTATCAACAGCCTCTAAGGAACGTTCATTCTCCCCTTCTCCTCTCAATAGGAGAGCATATTGGAGCCAATAATCGGGTTTCTGATTATCTTCTTCCAGTGCTTGCTCGATTGCTTCAATCGCCTCATTTGGAGAGCCTGCCCGATGTCGAAGTCCCGACAGAAGAGAGCGGTCAGCAGGAGTGTCAACACCCAAAGCCTCCAATCGACGAACAGCCTTTTCAGCACCCTCGTCTCCTTGACGAACCAGGATGTGTGCTTGAGTCCTCAACAACTCAGGATTGTCAGGATCATTGCGCAATCTTGCTTCAAGCCAATGCTGACGTAACACTTCATCTGATTTGAGTAGAGCAATTTGCTCCAATCCCTGTAACACAACATCGTTACCAGGTAAGGACTGATGAGCAGTTCCGAATGCAGCAGATGCCCAATCTAATTGTTGCAGATGAAGTGCGCATATTCCGAGTTGAAGTGCTTGGCGACCATCTAAATGCAATGCTTCAGCAGTTATTTGGCGTGATTCTAACACCCCGAATAAACGATCAGCGAGAGACATTTGCATAACAGTTAGATCTGGGGTAATTTCGGATACGGAGATTGTTGAACAAACGGATTTGATAGCAGTAATCGATGAACTGAGAGGATCCTCCTCTTCGGTTTTCAAATTTTGAATATTTTGAAAAGCATCAACTCCACTATCAATCTCAGGTTGGGTTGAACGCAAAGCTTGAATCAATGCATCATAGGATTCTATTTTCTCTTGAAGAGCAGATACAACCTCAGTTGTTTGTTTTGCATGTGCTCCTTGGGATTCAGAGAGAACCATTGTACGATCAACAACTGCTTGAAGGGTCTCTCGAGCAGCAAAAATCTGCCATCCAAGCCCGCATCCAGTTACGATAAATAGACTGAATAAAGCAAATGATATTGGTTCCATTAGGCAGAAAGCACACAGTCTGCCTTTATGTTCTGCGGTATAATTGATAGTTCACATGTCGTTTTTGGAAGGGCCCGCCAATCTCCAGCCCCCTCCATTTCAACAAAAAATCATCAAAAGCCGGCTCACATTGAAAGACTAAGCCGTATTTTGCTGTGATAGGTGAACCCATGTCGAGCGATGAAACCACTTCTTCATCTTTTGATGATTTGGAGGAGTATGCTTCGTCATGGGCCGATAAAGGGTATAATCACGAGGCGATTTCAGACCATTTCAATGGGAGTATTAGCCTGTCCGATATCGGAGAAGTAGAAGCGGCTATTCATCGCTGTGAGACGTTAAGAAAACGATTACTCTTAGCAGACGTCGAGGATATCTATCGAAATCGCCTAACAAATCCTTTCAATACCGAAAAGGTTGAAAGCGAATTTGTTGAATGGAGTGGAACAAATTTACCATGGGAATCCGCTTGTTTTCGATACTATGCTCTTTGGGTTTCTGATAATCAAAAAGAGAATCAATATTGGGATTTATTGGAAAAATTTGCATCATTTGATGAATCGAGTTGGCCCGCAATACAACTTTTGACACCATTCTTAGCAGAACCTGAAACGTATGAAGATATACTTCACGAAGTTTCCAAAATAGAAGAAAGCGAAGCACGACAGCGGCAAATGTTGGATGAAGCGCTATCCACATTATTCGAACAAGGGTTCAATATTGAGAAACCAAAAGGAAATTTCATAGACCAACTTTCGAAAGTAGAACACTATCAAGCAATTTCTGATCGCAAAGAATACATTTTGTTGGAGATAAAAAATTCCATTCAACCATTCGATACAATCCTCTCTGAAAAACTGGAAAAACGAGCGCATGATCTTGAAATTGAGGATACAGAATCAATGGGAACAGTTGAGAAAAATATCCAAACAATTAGCCACCATCTCAAAGAACGTCTCGCAGAAATGAATGGAATTCTTACAAATTGGAATAACTTGGGATTCACTTATCATTCAACCACTCGAATTGAACCATCTGAATTACTTGAGTGGGAACATATGCTACCAGAGATTGAACAATCGTTCAATATTCACTCTTCGGCGATGGAACGATGGGAGATGATTTCTAAATATTGGGAATTAGAGAATAACAACATCTCGAATATTGCAGGTAAGCTCGAACACACAGAAACATTTCTTGAGAAAATAGAGGAACTCGAACAAGAATGGACAAACCTTGAACTTCAGACTGCCTCAATTATTGAACACTGGGAACAATATGGATTCGACTTGGACATTTGGCGATACAAAGCTACTGAAGAGCCGCGGTCTGCTTTAGCAGAACTTACAACATACGTCCCCCATCTAGAAAAAGCGTCTAAATTAATGGATTTATTTTTCAATCTTGATACTTCCTTAGGCAGTGAAGAAGATGTTGAACAACGAATAATCCTTCTTCAAACAGCAGACTTGGACGTAGAGATTCTATCAGAAATGGAAGATTATATCGAGAAACGTACTCTAAGAAACACTCGTCATCGACGTATGTTGGAGCGGGAATGGCGCCATTCTATGAGAGAGGGTAAAACCACTAAAGAACCAAATTTTCCAGATCTCCACACCTTTGAGCAAGCGATAGCTTCGATAGAACGACAAGGACAAAACCATCAAATTGAACATTCTTCTTCCAGAATAATTAGCAATGCACGGCATGAGCTTCAATCGCTCGAGTCTCAAGGCTGGAATATAGGAGAACTTACAACATTAGCAGATTCAGATCCGAGACGATTCATTCAACAATTCTCATCATCTAGAGCCGTAATTTCAAACATTTCTAAAATCCAAAGAAGGCTTTCTGCCTTAGACTGGCGAAGGGATGTGACAAAAGGACTTGAAATATCTGAGATGGTTCGAAACCCAATTTCTCTCAAAGGTATTGAAACACAAATTCCTGCCCTTATTCGTCATTTATCGAACCGTCCAGTCGAAGACGATGGTTTCAGTTACCCACTATGGATGCCGACCCAAAGGCCGGTCCTCCTTCCTCAGAAAGGGAGTCAAGTTCCAATAAAAATACCAGTAAAGATTCAACCACAAACAACTCTCGAAGATGCACAAGAAGCAATCCTCGAAGCCATGGAGGAAGAAGTTGAACCTGAAAACCCTGAACCTTCCGTCAAAGAAATTGAAACCAAAAAAGAAGTCATTTTTCAGCCTTCCAATCCGGCCGTCGTAGAGAAACCCCCAGAAAAACCAGTTCAACAAGGCTCCAAAAAGCAAGAACAACATGTAGAAATTGTTCCAAATCCTCGATTACTAAACGCATTTCAAACTATTTTAGATCGGCTATCTCTTTCTGAAGGTATGGCGTTTAATGCCCAAGGGGCCCTCGATACAAAACATCTCAGAAGAACGCTTGCAGAACATGTAGGGATTGAGCCAAGAGACATCCGCGTTGACCGCATGTTCCGTCTTTTACTCCGTTTGTTACCATTAGAGGATGATTCAAACGATCAACGTGCAGTATTGCTTGATATGATTGGACAAGTACTACCAAAATACCAGCAATGGATTCGAATGCGACTCGAAGCACGGCATTCAGGAGCGACAGGAAATTTCCTCGAGGATTCAATACAACTGGGTAATGCATTGCAACGCACGCCAGGGCCAGGAGTCAAAGTCCCACTCGCTTCTGATACACTCCCTCTTCCGTCTCCATCTAATCTAGGAGACATGACGAAAAGTGTTCAACGCCTTGTTGAGGCATTAGATTTGAATGCCGCTGGCGGCATCAATTCATTACAGTAATTCATCCATTAGAGCATCTTGTTCTTCTTGTGAAATTGTTTGCTCCTGAGGAGCAGCGGCTACAGGAATCCGAGGCGCTTCTGGTAATGGCGCATCCAACGGTAGGGAAGCAGTGTCAAATCCCTGCATTGATGGCTGGGATGGAAGTATTGCTGGTGGGAGCGGTAGTGGTGTTGGTTGTGGAATTACTGATGGCGGTAGCGGCAACGGGTTTGGCTGTGGCACAATTTGAGGCGGCGGTGGTAATGGATTTGGTTGTGGAATAGCCTGTGGAGATGGTAACGGGATTAGCTGTGGTATTGCCTGTGGAGGTGCTGGAATTACGACAGTCTTTTCTTCAGTAGGTGTAACTTCTGCTGGAGTTTGAGTATTTATGTTAGGAGTGGTTATTTCCATCATTGGAGAAGTCGAAGCAACTGGGATTTCAGCGATAGCAGGCGGCCCAACAGGCATCTGTTCATTCAACTGAGGAGGGGCTGCTATTTGCAGTGGTTCATGTGCAGGAATTGGAGATCTCAAACTCGAATGCAATTCATCAATAGAGGAGGAATCGATGTCTCCTGTTTTCATGTATTCTGCTAATGTAGGTCCTATTAAGGCCATACTTGCCTGAAATGTTGGTTTGAAGAGATAAATCGGATTAATATCATACATATGTGTGCTTCCACATGAAGAAAAGACAAGACGGTGTCTTTCTAAATAATTAGGGGCGTATTTAATTCCGAATAAGATGGTTGCAACACCCAAAACCATCGTAAAAGAAAACGGAAAGATGCACAAAATCAATCCAATAAGAAGCAACCCCCCACTCACTCCCATTTCGATCGCTGTTGGTTTCTCAACAATATGTTGGAACCCGGTGAGTTCACTTTCTAATGCCATCTTTAAGTCAATCCGGGGAACCCCATCTTGATGCATTTTTGTCTCGACAACCCGAAACAACCCTTCTCCGACGATAATTGAAGCCGACTCCAAACCATCCTTTGATTCAGATAATGTAAACTCAACAACATCTTCCTCGTTATTCAAGAAGAGTGGTTTAGCACGAATAGGGAGAGCAAGCACATCATGAATTTCTTTTTCTTCCAAAGGATCTTCCTTTGAAATCGCGTCGATTTCTTCAGCAGCAGGGGCCGATTCGACCACTTCTTCGTCTTCAGAATCTTCGCCCCAAGGCGTCTCAACAAGTGTGTCCATACTTAGGTCTAAGGTCAATCAGACCATCAACGTACCTGATTATCTGTGCATTTCAGAGAACCAAGACTTTGCAGCCCCGTCTTTGCTGAATCCTTTGCCAGGTTTGGTTCCTATAACAGTTTCAATGGAAGCCTCAGAAGCGATCTCTTGGATACGCTCGTTGACTGGGCCGTTGATGATGAGTACCTTGACGCCTTCTGTAGCAGAAGCGGTCTTAGCAATACCAGCGGCACCCATTTCTTCACCGACACTTCCGTCAGATAGAACAAACAGAGCCTTGTTCTTACCAAGTGCATCGAGATGGTCGAACATTTCTTGAATTTCAGCAGGTGCAACTTCAGTCTCAAAGACTTCAGGCATTTCTTCTGCCCAATTTCCTTTGTCTGTGCCACCATGCTTCTTTTTGTCTTCCTTGTCTTCCTTCTCCATAATCTTTGCAAATTTGGCAGATTCAACTTTCATAGAGAGAGACTTGGTGATGGTCTTCTGCGGAAGAAGCTCCCATTCTTGTCCTGTTGGTGCTTGTGCGACAAAGTCAACACGCATGATAGCGTGAAGTTGGCGGAAGAGCATTTCTCCACCACGGTCTCCATCGATTGCTAGTGTAACAGATTGCTTTCCATTTGCGAGATCAATGAGTTCTTGCTTAATGTCTCCAGCACCATCGGCACTGATTGCATTCTTAACACCACAGTTGAGCAGATTAATTACATCATTTCGTCCTTCGACGATAATGAGTGAATCGGAACTCTGGACGTTTGGTCCACAAGTTAAGCCATGGAAATTTGTTGCAGTTCCTACGGTTAGAACCGAGCGAACTTCTTCGACAACAGTTTTGCTAGCAGCCTCGCCAGAGTTGACGAGTTGAAGCAGTAGTTCCTTTGCACGATCAACAACAGCACTGCGCTTTGTTGCACGAACGTCAGAGATTTCTACGACAGTAATTTTTGCTTGACACGGACCAATACGATCGATTGTTTCGAGTGCAGATCCAATAATTGCAGTTTCAACATTATCCATACTACTTGGTATGAGAATAAGTCCATGCACCTTACCGCCCTTTGTTTCTGTTTCAACGTCAACGTGCCCTACGCGAGCAGTTCGTTGCAATTTTCGTAGTTCGAGTTCATCGCCAAGCAGACCTTCTGTTTGACCCATAATTGCGCCAATGATGTCCTTGCGTTGAACTGTTCCGTTTACTTTGATATCGGCTTTGATAAGATATTTCATCGCCTTTCCTTGTTTATTTCCTGTATGATTTTTTCGAGCCAGATTAATTCCTCCTTTCGGCTTCCTCAAAGACAGTACTTTTCCGCCCCAATTAGGCGATACAGTACAACGGTTTTCCGCAAAGCGGGTAACCAAGTGAATGTGATTCGGCAATATGTCCTAGACTCTCCCCCTTTTCAAGGCTGCGGCTAGAAAAATAGGATTCTCATGGGTTTTTCATTCTTTAGGAAGTGTGGAAGAGCGAGCTTCAAGATTCTCTCTCTTTTCTTTACTTAGGAACGGCATGTGTGGATCATCATCACCCATGTTATTCTTCCATGCATCCATTGCACGAGCCCATATTTCTTCATCAGCGTTCCATTCAAGCCATCGCTCAATGAAAGCTACATGGCGTTGGACATCTTCATCTTCAGGGGCGAGATGCTTGAGCAAAAGATTCGTTTGTGCTAAAATCAATCCCATTGGGGGCGCTATGAGGTATACGCCGAACGGGTTTCGCTCAGTAGAAATGGTCAAATGTTCTTTCCATAGACCAAATCCAACATCGTAAATATACCCAATCAAAAACACGGTAAGAAGTACGACAGTACCAATCACCATGAGGCCAAAGTATGTCGACGATATTCCAAATATCTCATCAGAAAAGCAGAGTGTACCGTCACAACTATCATCGAAACGCCACGAAACATAGGGCCATATGATCAGAGTTAGGGTGGTTGTCCAGAACGCCATCGAAACAACGGCTTGAGATTGTTGAAGGCGCCAATACTGCCTCATCAATAACTTCTTCATAGTATGTGGATTTCTTCAACCCTTATGGATTCAACCCCTATCTTCTCCTCATCCCCTTTGATTTTACAAGGAATCCCAAATCGACGTGATTAAATAATCGCCACCAGACCACAACCCAATCATCAGGATGGATTATCATGGGTTTATTTGGATTCATCCGAAACCTACCAAGCAAAATCTATGTTTCAACGATCATGATGAAATTAAATTTCATCAATAAAATAAGCAAACAACCGGTTCTTTCTGCGAATGGGCCCACCTTGTCGACAACGACGTATGGTGTGCGCTTCAAAACAGTCCATCTCTCGTTAGAGGCAATGGCACGAGGGTCTCTCAAACCATCACGAATGATTCTTTTCGTTGATGATCAATCGCTTTATGATAACCCAACAAAAGGAATTCAAAGACTTTGTAAACGAGGTTTAGAACTCCATCTCGTTGAAAACTTTGGACCACACACCAAATACTATCCGTTTTTAGAAATGGTTGATGATTTTAATCGCCCTCATGCTACTGGAGACGATGATCACATCTATCCTAAATGGTGGCTGAAAAAGTTGTTCGCAGCAATTTCAGAAAACCCAGCATTAATCCATACATATAGGGCCCATCGCATTCAATTAAATCCAGAAGGAACAGGAACTATACCATATGTAGAATGGGGGCCGGGTATTGTTGACGAACCATCCAATCTTAATTTCTATACTTCATCTTCTGGTGAGATATACAGTCCCGAATTTTTAAGAATTGCAAAAATAAAGGGGCGCGCTTTCCTTGAATGCTGCCCTAAAAATGATGATCTGTGGTTGACCACATTAGCCATCGAAAGCAAGACTCTTATTTCGGTTGTTGAAGGAATTAATAGGTCATTTACCTTCATTCCCGCAGCACAACAACTTACACTTGAGGAGACAAATGTCTTTGGTGGCTATAATGACGTTCAAATCAAAGCTACATTCAATGACCCTATACTTGAAAGATTACGAGATTTAGAGCGAGAAAAAGGTTTGAGATAACTTAGGAAAACCCAAAATTTCCTTGATTTCTTCGCGTGGTTTCAAGAAGAAGGTGTGCGTAGCAAAACTGTGTCGGACTCAAATATACGCCGTCTTGCTGCCTTTCGCAGTACGATAGAGGTGATGCTTGTAGACGGCGTCTTAACTCGAGAAGAAAAGCGACTTATTATTCGCCTCTCGTCTTGTTTGAACCTAGAATCACATCAACCCGCCGAGATTTATCAAGCCATTATTGATGGTAAGAAAACAGAGGACGGCGACAAATTATCAGAGAGTGAGCAGAGAGAGGTGTACAAAACAATCTTTGAGATTGCAATTATCAACGCCTCTTTGTCGAAAGACGAGTTCAGAGTCATGGCTCATTTACGTAATATTTTTTCGATTGATGATGATGAACATCAACAAGTTGAAGACGAACTTCACGACATGGTCAAACGACGATTTGAAGATCCAAATGTAGTCGAAAAGACACTGAGTACACTGCGTGATTCTGTACGACTCGTCACAACATTATTCGACAATGTTCGAAAGAAGAATCATGGTGAAAGTTGATGGAAACATCATCGCTTGATGCATACCTAATTGACTTTACAACGCTCCCTAAGCGAAAGAAAGTAACGTTAAATTTGTTACGAGAAGCGTACACGTATGGCGTGCCAGGAATCATAACAAAATCAATGACAGATCGATTAGCCTTCTCTGGACAATATGCCTTCCATATAGGCACGCCAGATCCAGAGATGAGGCGTATCGCTTCTTGGATGCTTACGGTTGAACCAAATCGGAAGCGCATTGCAAGACTCATTCCCAAAGTTTGGAAACGACATGGCCGTGAAGACCTGAAGTTAGTGGGATTGTTACTAGCGAACATGTCAGATGAAGAATTAGGAGAAGATTGTTGGACAATACTTCTTCAATTAATTCAAGATAAAATAGCAGTTGAAGCTTTTCTTGAGATTGCAGAAGAATTAGTTCGAGGGGGGCGGTCCATACCAAATGACTCCTGGATACTTGATGCATCTAAACAGAGTAATACGTGGTGTCAACTCATGATTCTAGTTTTATCAATCGATGAATCACGCTGCTCTAATCATATTGAATTAATCAAAACAGCACCACAAGGAGGCGAACTTTTTGAAAGAATTCGCAGCCGCCTTCTCGAGCGTATATCTTGATGACCTTGATGACTATGGAACATCATGGCCGAGAGGTTCTTGCCCACAGAAGACCCTGTCCTTGAGCAGGTTCTCACGTGGACTGTCGAGCGTGATGCCCGCGACGTACGTCGGCTTCTTGAATGGCTTCCACAAGCACGATCAAGCCGTGAACGACAAGCCCTCCTCGATCGTGTCCGAGACCTTCTTGATGAACTTGAACAGGCAATGTCTGCCCTTGACGAACTAGTGTGAGTGAAATGTCTTGCACATGCATCATTCTCGCGGGAGGAAAGAGCGTAAGAATGAGGGAAGATAAAGCGCTTCTTTTTGACAATGTTAACGAACTCAATCGCCGGTTAACCGAATTAGGATATACAACAATCATTGCTTGTGGAAGCAAAGAGCGAATGAACCTGTTCGATGGAACTAGCATTGCCGACCCCGTCGATGTTAATTCACTTCCAGACGCAATCAAATCATTTGTTGAATCGATAGAGGGGGAGATACAATTTTTCCCATGCGACATGTATCTTCTTTCAATTGACTCTCTCCAATCCATTCTCAACCAACAACCAGGGATTCCTGTTGACCATAATGGGAGGGAACAATATACACTAGCTCGTACACATTCTGACTGGACTCCGGCGTCGCATCCAACTCTAAGAACTCTCTTTGCATCATTTCCTCGAAACGATATGAGTGATCATGGAATTGAATTAACGAATTTTAATCGTCCAGAACAACTTCATGCCCTGAACAAATTAAATCAATAATTTCAGGGTAAAGCCGATGCTCTTCTATTTGCACTCTCTTAGCAAGACTTGCACGTGAATCTTCAGTAAAAACAGGAACTCTGCACTGTCCTAATATTGTCCCAGAATCCATGCCAGAGTCTACAACATGAACCGTGCATCCACTCACACGAACTTGGCTTGAGAGAACATCGGAATGAACATCGGCGCCTGGAAACGCTGGTAGAAGAGACGGATGAATGTTGATAATTTTTGGATAATACATCGAGACAAAATCTTCGGATAGAATTCGCATATAGCCCGAGAGGACAATTAACTCAACATCATATTGTTCGATATGCTTCATAATTCGCCGTTCTTGTTCAATTCTTCTCACCTGTTTGGTAAGTGTGGGATCAATAGTTTCGATTTCAACAGGAATGTCACGTTCATTTGCAAACAGAATTCCCCCAGCATCGCTCTTGTTGGTTATGCTTAGAACGGTTTTATGAATACAAGATTCGTTTTCTTGATGTTGAAATAAGGCATTCATGCCGGTTCCCGAACCAGAAAACAGGACGGCAATCCGAATTGGATTTTCAGGCGTTCCGGTACGCTGAATAAGTGGTTCGCCTGCCATGTTCCTGCTAAACGATGTCTGATTTGAGACCTTCGTCTTACACACGGGTTCGCCCTATTACTTATCAGTGGCCAGCGCGCCGGACAAAATGAGCAAGTGGTAACATGAGTTCTTCGGAAGCGAACTCCACATCTTCCATTTCGCTTGATATTGAGGGTAAATCTGACGAGGAAATACTAGAGTATGTTCTCGATTTACACAAACCCTCTCGTAATTTTTTAGTTCGTTGGGTATGGAATATTCTCGGCGGAATCTTCGTAATTTTTGCAGCCATTGGAACCGTAATCCCAGGATGGCCAACAACCTCATGGCTTGTAGCTGCAGGGTTTTGTTTTGGACGTTCTTCTCGTAAGATGTTCCGCTGGCTCTTAACAAACCGAATGTTTGGAAACGCTTTGTTAGAGTATTACAAAGCAGGAAAAGCCCTTCCACTTCATTCGAAAATAGTCATTATAGGAATCATCTCAGTCGTTTCAGTATTATCAATTTGGACCGTTACCAAATTAGGAGATCCAGGATTTGGCCAGACAACCATTGCTATGGTCGCATTAATTGGGATTTGGTTTGTAGGTTGGAAAGTTCCAACCATCGAACTTGTTCCCCAACCAAATTAGAGTTCTTTCAGATGAGATGCAAGTCGATCTGCGATTGCAATTCCAACACCACTGCATGATTCTGTACCACCGAGGTCGTACGTCAATGATTTTCCATCTTTGAGATGCTCAGCAACACTCTGGTCGATGAGTTTCGAAACATGGAGTAAATCATCATCATTAGATCGGCGGGCAAGCCAGTCTAACATCATCTGAATCGAATTAATACTCGCAATTGGATTGACTTTGTTCTGTCCAGCGTGCTTTGGTGCTGATCCATGAACGGGTTCAAAGAATGCGTGACTGTCTCCAATGTTTCCAGATGCAGCCATTCCCATTCCACCCTGTAGGACGGAAGCAAGATCAGTTGCAATATCGCCAAACATGTTCGATGTAACGACGACATTGTAGTGTTCTGGTGTTCGAGTAAGCCATTGTGTGAAAGCGTCAATGTATCCATAATCGCGAGTCATTTCAGGATATTTATCTGCAATTTTGTCGTAAGATCTACGGAACAATTGACATCCACGAGTTACATTGCTTTTGTCGATGCACGAAACTCTGTTCACACCATCACCGGGGGCACCTTTTCGGGTTTGAGCAATATCAAAACCCATCTGAATCAAACGCTCTGAACCATGCGATGATATCGGGCGTGGGTCGTAAGCAATTTCACCATGTAGGCCGGGGAATTCAATCGAAGGAGGTTCATATTCTTCCAAACCCATTGCACGCTGTGCACTTCGGTGAAGAAGTGAATGGTACAATCCTTCGGTGTTTTCTCGTAGAATGACCATATCGACGAGTTCAGGATCCCAAATGTTTGTGAAACGACCGTGAACTTTGTGCGGCACACCTTCATACAATCGAATAGGTCGAACATTCGCATACAAATCGAGCCCACTTCTCATGCCAAGAATAACGGAACCTCCGGCAAGATCACCGTTTGGTAAAAGTGCTCCAGGCTGGCCAATTGCGCCCATGAAGATAGCATCAGCATCATCTCGGCAGAAGTCAAACGAACCTTCAGCCCATTCTTCTCCTGTTTCTTGATAGTGTTGTCCACCACATTGGATTACAGTCTGTTCAAAGCCGTGATTTGTGTGTTCTTGAACGGTGTCAAGAATGCGCTGGGCTTCTATGGCAACTTCCTTTCCGGTTCCATCTCCCGGAAGGACTGCAATCACGTGGTCGCTCATGAACCTTCGAAGGACCAATACTACATGAATAAAACGCATTCTGTTTAATGAAGAGCAAATCGAATCAATGTCTGAATAAGCGGTGACCGGTAAAAAGCATCGAGATTCCCAACGTATCCGCTGCATCGATAACTTCCTGATCACGAATCGAACCACCGGGCTGAACAATAGCAGACGCTCCTGCCATTGCGGCTTGTTCCAGACCATCTGCGAACGGGAAGAAAGCATCGCTAGCAAGGACGCAATCTTTTGCTTTCTCTCCAGCACGTCGAGCAGCAATTCGAACCGCTTCAACTCGACTTGTTTGTCCTGGTCCTATACCAACAGTTGCAAGTCCCTGCACCATGACAATTGCATTTGATTTGACTTGTTCACAGACCCGAACAGCGAATTTCATTGAGTCAATTTCTGCTTGAGTCACTTGCTTCTTAGTAACGGTCTTGGCAGAAGCCCAATCGATGATCGGAGGTTCTTCGGTTTGAACAATCCAGCCGCCTTCAATTGGCTTTAGAACACGTTCCCGCGCCAATGGGGCGAGACGATTTTGAGGGGATTCGATTGTGAGAAGACGACGATTTGTTTTCTTCATGATGAATTCCTTTGCATCATCAGCGTAACCTGGTGCAATGAGAACTTCGATGAAAAGGTTCGACATTGCTTGTGCGGTTTCAAGGGTGACAATTTCATTAAAGCAGATGATGGAACCAAATGCAGATTCAGGATCACTTGCCAATGCATCGTTGAAGGATTGAACTTGTGTGTCTGATAGAGCTACACCACAAGGGTTGTTATGCTTTACAATGACACAAGCATGTGGAGTTTCTGGCCATTCATTTGTTGATAAAGAACGACACAATCGAAGGGTGGCATCAGCATCAGAGTAATTGTTGTAGGACATTGCCTTTCCTCCTTCAACATGGGCGGTTACAAGTGTGGAATGGCTGCCGAGAGCTTCATTTGAAACATAGAGGGATGCGCTTTGGTGAGCATTTTCACCGTATCGTAACGTTGACATTTTCTTTGCAGAAGCAAGAAGAGTCGTGTGATGTCGTTTTGCTTGTTCTACCACATCAACATACGATTCAGGTAGTCCATTCCAACGTGAATGAAGTGTATTCGCAATAGCAACATCATAGGAAGCGGTATGTTCGTAGGCTTGTAAAGCAAGCGCCTTCCTTCTCTCCATTGGAACGCCCTCTGGCCTTCCATTTGCTTCGCCTAAATCAGCAAGAATGGAATCGTACTCATTCGGATTACAACAAACAATGACGTTGGCATGATTCTTTGCAGAAGCACGAACCATTGTTGGGCCTCCAATATCGATCATCTCCAACAATGAATCTTCAGCAAGAGGCGGGTCTTGTGCTGCAGCCATTGTGAATGGGTAAAGGTTGCATGCAACCAAAGTAATCGGCGTATATCCTAAATTCTTCATTCCCTCACGATCTGCTTCTTGCTGCATGCGTGCGAGAAGGGGGCCATGAATTGCAGGGTGCAATGTTTTGACTCGCCCATCGAATATTTCCGGATGGTTCGTTACGTCTGTAACGCTCTTGACTTCAAGACCCGCAGCCTTCAGAGTGCGAGCAGTTCCGCCAGTTGAGATAATCTCAAATCCTAATTCGGACAGGCCTGTGGCAAATTCAACAATTCCAGTTTTGTCCCATACGCTCAACAATGCGCGAGGTTTTTCCGAGTCCATGATAGCACCCGTTATCAGACTCTATTGCATCCACGTTATCAAGCATGTGATGAGGGCATTTGCTCAATCACCACGTGAAGAAATGACTTGATCTACTCGTAGCAGGCCACAAGCGGTCTCTACTGCTGCTTGTAATGCATGCGACAACGTTGTTGCAGGAATCAATACGCCATCGATTTCATCGATTGAACCGTCCTTAGATACTCCGAAATCTACAGATTCATTTCGATGTGCAGCCCTTAACTTTAGAAGGGTGTCAATTTGATCCTCTCCAGCATTGTTTGCCAGCGCAACAGGTATTGATTCAAGGGCACGAGAAAAGGCTTCTATTGCAAGACGATGACGGCCAGCGGTCGCCTCAGCCTTTTCTCGCAGATGGAGTGCAGCAGCAATATGGAAAGCCCCCCCTCCGAGAAGAACACCATCGTCGCCGATAACCATCTCAAGTGAACGAAGACCATCGTACATTGCTCGAATGTATTCTTCAGTAGCAACGCCTTGGCCCCCTCCAACATCAAGAGTAACCAATCCAGCCGTATCTCCAACGTTAACAATAAGGCGAGTTCGTCGACCATCTTCGCGCTCGGAAACGTCCATTTTTGCTTCAGAAAGTAAGCCGAGTGAAGACGCATCAATATCATCCAAGTGGTTGATGAGGGTTGCGTTCGTTGCAGAAGCTAAATCTTCAATTCCAGCGTCTTCCATCATTCCAACGAGCAGAATGCCTTCATCAAAACAAGCATGCTTGATTCGGTCATCAATTGATTTTGATGTGAAAATAGCTTTTGCCCCAGATGAAATAAGGGCTTGAATCTTCTTTGATAGAATTGCTTCTTCAGCATCGAGGAAAGCGATCATCTGTTCAGGACGTTCGATTTCAATCTCAGCATCTCGTTTCGACTGTTCAACTGTCAGAGAACAGGTAAGGGCGAGAACACCGGATTGTTGTTTGATTTCTGGAACACGTTCAGAATCAAACTTCTGTTCGACAACCATTCCCTTGATCAATACTGTTTCTTGCAAGCTATCTTTCCCTCTTTTTACCATCCGGATGTGTTCAGCCCGAACTGGTTTTCCAGCTTCCCGTACAGTTTCCATTGCTTCAACGAGCAATTTTGCAAGTTCAAGCCCACCAGATTCAGCAGATTTCCCAATCATTGCAGTCTGAGCAACAAGAGAAAGACTCTTCACATCGGAAACACGCATTGTCCGTGCATGTAAAATACCAAGCACTTCATCTAAGGAATACTGAAAAGCCTCTACGAGAACTAAGGGATGAATCCCTCTTTCGAGCAGTCTTCCAGCTTCTCGCATAAGTTCGCTGGCGAACAATAGACATCCTGTGACGCCGTCACCGCATGCGTTTTCTTGAGATTCAGCAAGTTGAACAAAGGCCTTTGCTGCCGGATGTTTCACAAGCAATTCAGAAACGATTTTTGCACCATCATTTGTGATCGCATTTTCACCATTTGTCTTGTACATCATTTTGTCAAGACCATTTGGACCGTATGTTCGGCGCAAGATGTCCCCAAAAGCAACGGCTGCACCGACGAGTTTCTGAGTTACTGCAATGCCACTTGTGACTGAAGTGGTCGGACGAACAATGACCACAGGTGCGCGACCTGAACCATCATCTTGCTGCGCCATGTATTATGCGTTGCACCGTTCTTCAAGAAGTCTCCTTCTCAACGGCGACGACCCTTTCTGGACTTTTTGGAACGACCATGTTGCTCGTATGCCTTGCTTTGGTGTGCTCTACGATCCTGATCATCATCCCAAATGGCATGATCTGAAACATCTACAGAACCAGGCATCTCATCCAGCGATTCAATCGAAAGACGAAGACCTCCAAGTTGATCTTGAAGAGCTCGAACATTGTCTCCACCTCGGCCAACTAAGGTCGAAATCATATTCTTTGGAGCATAAACAGTTGCAGAAGCATCGCTTGTGAATCGGACGCTGACATTGACGCCTGCCCATTGTCGAATAGTATGGACGAGTTGCTTTTGGGCAAGTTGTTGAACAGGTCGTTGCTGGTTCCTCTCTGTTACTGGAACGACAGCAAGTTCAGAACCGAATGCAAACATTTCGTGTGTAACGTTACCACTTGGAAATTCAACAACTTCGATAACAGGTCGAGCCAATTCTTCTTGCATACCCGAAGGAGGTTTTACAGTCATTCGTAATTCAAGCACTTGTTGTATTTTTCCAGCTTCAACGTGCAAGACAGTATCAAGAACTTGAGAAACGAGTCCAAGCTCAACCTTTCCAATCAATCGTTGTATCGCTTCGAGAGCAGAGTTTGCGTGCGTGACTCCAAGTAGGCCAACTCCAGCAAGCCGCACATCAGCAAATATTTCGAAATCACGGGCTCTTCGTACCTCATCGAAAATTACGAAATCTGGTCGGACTAAGAAAATAATCTCGGCAGTCTTTTCTAAATCCCCTTCCAATGGAGCGTATTGAGTGATTCGATCAACAAGTTGTAAGTCACGAGGGGCTTCCATTGTTTTTACCATCGCACCGATATCTTCGTCAAGATATTCTGCTATAGCTTGGGCAAGAGTTGTTTTTCCTGAACCAGGTCGTCCACAGATGAATACGCCGCGATGATGGTCTGAAAGCCGTTCAATGATTTTCGAATCGAGGTCGTAGTCTGAGAGAGATAATTTTGCAACAGGACGTACGAGTGTAATTTCTCTTGCATCTGAGAACGGGGGGCTAGCACATGTAATTCGCAAATCACCGAGTTGAAGAACACGGCAACCCTTGCGATCAATTTCAAGAAAACAATCGCTACGATGTTGGTTCATCTCAACAATCGATCCAAGTTCTTCTTGTAATGATTCGATTCGAAGGTTATCCCATTCGTCCTCAGTTTCAATCTCAACAAGTTCCAATTGACCAATCGTTCCTCTTTTCACACGGGGCGGACAATCCGCCTTGAGGAAAATAGTGTGAACATCCGTATCGAGTAGATTCTCGAGATGTCCAGGGAGTTCAGGGTGCTCGCCATGCTTCGCCATGATTAGAAACCCCTCATGGAGGCATTTGACCCTTCGCCTGATTATGCAGTGGGATTACCAGGTTCGAGCATTCCAAAGGTCCACCAAATGTAGGCATTGGTACCAATACTTCCGATGATTGAACCGACTAACGGGAAATCATACATTGCGATGCACCAGTAGGTAAGACCTGCTGTAACAATTGCAAAAGTAAGTATGTTGAGAACACCCCCATTCCCCATTCCGCTGAATTTCACAGCAGAATCATATCTCGAAACACCCCATATCATTGCAACTAGGCACGATAGAATTGCAAAAGCAGTGGCTCCATCTAAAAGAGAATCTTGGATAATCCACGTTGCAATCGAAGAAATGGTAACTCCGGCAAGAAGCCAAAGCATGACTCTTTCTGGGCTCATGTTCCACCCCAAACCGCATCATCTCTTCAATTCTCGTGCAGTCTTGACTCCTAAAGAAGCCAATTGGAAACGTGCTTGTTCAATGCAACGAAGAGTCCGAAGAATCGACCCAGTTGAAGCAGCACATGTGGTTTTTGAATTGAAATTCAAGAAGTCAACCAACTGTCCTTCGAGCGGCGTTACTGCAGCATCAACACATACTGGCTTCTCATTTTTTCCGAAGAGAACGGTATACGAATCGTGTTGATTTAGATGAACCACTGCAACCCCATTCGATCCATAGACTCGGAATTCCCCCACGTTTTGTTTACGCCCCCAACCGACTTCGATCTCAACTTCAACCTGATACGGAAATTCAAGGCTCAGTTTGCAATATCGATTCTCCCCAACAACATTCGATATGGCCATCGGAGATTGTTCACTGAGCAACAAGGTTGCAATATCGAGGCCATGAATTGCCAACGAATCAAGGCAGTTTGAATCAGAATCGCCTTCTCTGGTCGACAATCGCTTGTATTCAATACGCTCAATAGCGCCTAAATCACCTGAACGAATTCGAGTATGAAGGTCTTGAACACAAGGATGGAACCTCAATAAAAATCCAGTTTTCAAAACCTTTCCTTTTTCAACAGAGATAGAAACAAGCGATGAAGCAGTATCATGCTCGATAGATAGCGGCTTTTCCACCAGTGCGTGAACGCCTTGTTCTAGGAACATCTTTCCTAGAGCGTAGTGGGTTTTGTTCGGAGTCGCAACAATTACAGCATCGAGTTCATGTTCTTGAACAAGTGAGGCAGCATCCTCATGAACGATGAATCCTGCTTGTTGTAGGGAGTGAGTAACCATTGGGTCATTATCGCAGGCTACAATCTGCTGAATATTAAGCTGGGCTTGAAGCCGGGTTAGTGCAGCAAGATGGTGAGAACCCCATCTACCACAACCAACAACAGCAACTCGTAGTGACACATTACTCGCTGAGCCATTCAGCAATTGAGGTTTGGCTTATTGCCACACTGGTCAATAGGCGGTGTAATAATCAGGCATTTCGATGTCAAAGGCTACGACATCGGTTTGTTCCATACTATCGAGATTATGAACAGTAATTCCTGCACCTGAAATTGCATAAATAAAATCACCCATGAAAATAGTTCGCCGGATATTCTGCTCGCCACCCCACCAGTAATTACTCTCTTCAGAATTCACAAGAGAGGAGTGATTGATCTCACCATGGATCAACATATCCCCCGTGCTCTCGTTAACATTCACCAAAATCGCCTTAGAGACGTATTCATAGTGCCATGTGTATTTTCCATCGGTTGAATCATCAACCCTTCGGTATGTCGAGAGAGGCACAGCTAACATCTCCTTTGGCCCCCAATATTGGAAGGCTTTGTGCTCATACATAGCTTCTGAATAAGCCCATGTCCATCGTCCTTCTTCAGGGTTCTCGACAGGGGAAAGAGAGAGGACACTTGCTTCTTGAGGGTCGGTAATGTTGCTAATATCAAAGGTTGAGAGGCGAGTATTCGACCAATCTAGGCCAAGGCCATCTTCTCCAGCAGGACCCATTCCAATTGTGAGCAACATGTCATCATTAATCGGGTGGATGTATGTCGATACACCAGGGACTTTCAATTCTCCAAGAATCGCAGGACTCATTGGGTTCGATAAGTCAATTGTCCAAAGAGGATCTATGTTTCTAAACGTGACGAGGTAAGCTCGATCTTCAACAAACCGAGCAGACCAAATCCGTTCAGTTTCTGCGATTCCATCTAAGCGCCCATACTCCTGTAGCATCGGTTGGTCAGTTTCTGGATTTACTCCACGAACGAGAGTGATAATGGAGGACGACATAGGTTCAGGGTCTTCTATCCACCAACGGCTCCATTGGCCTACTGTGGTTGCAACTCTTAGAACACCTTCATGCTCAGAGATACTGAATTGGTCAAGAATCGTCCCGTCAATTCGTCCTGAACCAGTGTATGTTGTGGTTCCTGGAACAGAAATGTCGAATGTATGAATGTTGGTTTGTTCCATGACCTCGTCTTGGCCCCAGAACCACCACCAGTCCCATGAACTCTCAGTCAAAACAAGAACATCTTTCGAAGCATAAACCAGCGGATGGTTGCTTAGAATGTGGTCGGATTCAAATGAAAACGAATCAGAAAAGAGATCTAACGACAAGATGTTAGTAAATCCACGACTAAAACCATCAAGAGGTTTAGCGAAATTCTGACAACCCTCTGAACGCATATCGTGTTCAACAATACTGTCACCGGTTCTCTGATAGATTTTTGGAATCAAGTCTTCGAGTTCAAGAGAATTCAGAATCTTAGTGTTTTCAAGAATTGCTTCATAGGCAACAACTTCACGGTATGCCTTTCTGCTCTTCTTGTCCTGATAATCCAACTCCCAATATTCGCTCGGCATGTTGAGCCAATTTGTTAATCCGGGAACGTCAAGCCAGGAGTGGGTGACCGCTCTGATTGAGCCTTCAATCTCTCTTGCATCAACATTGTAACCTTCAAGATACAACTCCTGAACAACTTCAGGTTCAGAACGATTTGAAATATCGTAGGTAGTGAATTTGGTCATTGATGAAGAACGCCAGGAATTGTAACCATCTCCCCATTGCAATAGTTTGTACAATTCATCATCTTGATCAGTATTCCAAGGAGAATAACTCGATAGAACAATCAAACGATCACCATCGAGCATCATGGAGATTGGACTACCCTCGATCGTCACATTTGATGTGAATTCAATTTCTCCAAATTCAGGAATGGTGAGTATTGAGAGCGTACTTCCCTGCAGGACATAGATGTAGTATCCATCTGTTTTGATGAAATCAGCTTCATCGACCCCTTGTTCTTGGTTGTTGGTTCCACTGAAATCCTCTCCTTCGACGCGTTTTGTCGATGTTCCTGCTGAATCAGCCGCCCCACCATCCATAGAAGTTTCAGCGACCATGTCATCGCCCCAACCTCTGTAGTTGTACACTTCATCAACTGCTTGCAAGAGTTGAGTTCGGTATTCTTCAGCAATGCTTGCCTTGAGATCCATTTCCATCAAATCACATGAATCGTATTCAACCAGTTGAGGGGTTGCAATGATTCGTTCGGTTTTCACAGTCCAGTCCTCTGGCAGTTTAGAAAGAACAAATTCTTCGTCGACCGCCCCCAAACATCCAGACATGACCATCATGGTAAGGACGCCAAGAGCGACAAATTTCTTTGCGTTCATGATACTTGGATATATCATGGTAATATGAAGGAGTTGGTACATTGATTTTACAAAAAGCCAGTCTTATTTTGAATTCCGTCCAATTCTTTCAAGCCATTTATCGATAATTTCCATGGAGATTTTCGAGACGAACCGTCTCTCTCAACGAAATTTAAATTTCGTAAAGAACTCATATGGTGGGAGAATAATTGACGGGATATAGCAAGCCTTTGCTGAATCTCTTTACCGGTCAACCCCAAAGATTCCGATTGATGTAGAATCTCTAAAATTGCCAATCGAGTTCCGACGATTGGGTGACGTATAGAGGCAATATCATGCGAGGAAATCGCCGACACAGCGTATCTTCTCAATCGACCGTCTCTCCATGAGATAACAGATCCTTCCACCTCCAGTTGTCGGAGATGATATGCAGTAACGCCATTGGCTAATCCGAGGCCATCCCGAAGTGCAGAAAAGTGAATACCAGCATTCCCTTCGACAAACCCCAAGATTCGACCGCGTGTTCGCTCATCGCTCTTGTCTTTGGTTGCTATCAGCGGGGTAAGGAATGCTAGGAAGAACAATACCCGAATGAATTCGAACAAGAAGGAACTAAAAATGAGTGAAGAAAACACCCCCCCGCCGATTCCAAAAAAGACATACGGCAGCGTATTATCAACAGGTTCAGTATCGCTTTGTTCAGATGTTACGGGCTCAAAAAACGCCGCATCCTCTTGAGAATCGTCACCTTCTGTCTTTTCTTGCTGATCAGTGAGCGGTTCGCTCGCAGGCGTCTCTTCCTCGTCAGATACAGACGGGCTGTTTTCTTCTTCGAGGAAAACAACGCCCCCAACAATCGAGAGAAAGGCCAAGAAGGCAAGAAAGCGAACAACAAACACGCCTCTCATTGCAATCAAATCTCAGCCAGTTACATATCAATGACGTGGTAAATTGATTTGACAATGCTTGGTGACCATTATGTGCTACGCTCACTTGGAGGAAACATGAACGAAAACGTTGAGATTGAACGGCGTTTTCTTATTGATGGGCGAAAAGCAAAACCATGGCAAGACGGTAACCACATTAAAATTCAACAATATTATCTCTCCGAAGTAACGCATGAGAATGGACGAGTTACGTGGCGCGGCAAGACGTTAATCGAAGATCAACGTGACTTCACTGAAATCACTACTTGGCGAATTCGTTCCTTGGTTGATGAAACAGGATTCAAGGCAGTTCTCACTGCAAAAGGGAAGCGAATCGGGGCTAGCGGCATAGAGTATGAATGGGAGCTCTCTCCACAATTCTTTGAAGGATTAAACGTAGAAGGGCTGCCTACAGTCATCAAAACGCGATATCTCTGGAATGGAGGAGATGGTTTGCTTTGGGAAGTTGATGAATTTGAAGGGCGCCTCTCAGGCCTCATTATTGCAGAGGTTGAATTGGAAAGCGAAGATCAAGAAGTCTCCATCCCCTCATGGGTTGGTCTTGAGCTAACACATCTCAAAGGTTGGTCAAATGCTGCCCTTGCCGAGATGATCGATCAGCAATAATTCTCAAGAGCAGATGCAACTCTTGAACGCTCCTCATCAGTCAATCCGTGGTGAATCGGTATGGCAACCAATCGTGTGCAGATCGATTCTGTAACGTCGAGCGTTTCGTTTTGCTGCGGATGTGTTGCATAGACTGGATGTTTATGACAAGGCGTAGAATAGAACACTCGGGCATCAATATTTTCCTGATCCATATAGGAGATAAAACGCTCAGAATCTTCAACCTTGACACAGTATTGATGCCATCCATGTCCTGAATCAGGGAAAATGGATGGTGCTGTGATTAAGCGGTTGTGTTTGATAGCAGAATCATATTTTCGAGCAGCCCCTCTACGAATATCCAACCATCGGTCAAGGTGTTCAAGTTGCTTTCTTCCTATTGCCGCAAACACCTCAGACATACGCATGTTTGTGCCGACTTCCTGTGACTGTAATGTCCCATCTCTCCCATGATTAATGATGGATTTCATTCGGCCTCCTAACACCTCATCGTTGGTTGTAATCATTCCTCCTTCACCGCCAACAGCCATATTTTTAGAAGGGAAAAATGAGAAGCAAGCGATGTCACCAAGCGAACCAGCCATACGTTTTGTCCCGTCAACGGATGCAGAAGTACCGTGTGCTTGTGCTGCATCTTCAATCAATGCAATCTCCATCTTTTCACAAAGGGCAATCAACGCAGGGTCATAGGTTTGGCCAAAGAGATGAACGCCGATAACTGCTTTAGTTTTGCTCGTGATACGTTTGCGAACATCTTCAACATCGAGACACCAATAGTCTGCATCAATATCCGCAAAAACGGGTGTTGCCCCGACCATAGAAACAGATGTCGCTGTTGCAATGAATGTCAAGGAAGGCACGATAACTTCGTCACCAATCCCAATATTCAACAACCTCAATGCCGCAATCAATGCGCCAGAGCCACTGTTACAAGGAGCGGCATACGAAACCCCACAGTACTGGGCGAACTCCTCGGCAAATGCTCTTCCTTGAGGGCCTTTGACCCATTGTCCTGAGTCAAGTGTTGCCATTGCAGCAGTCCGCATCTCTTCTGTCCAAGAAGGCCTAGCAAGAGGAATACGTCCACTCATGACTCGGCGATGCTTGCGCCCTTCAAGAGCATACGCCTTGACCCATCAGCGCGTCGTTGAATTCAAGACCCCCAACCGTCTCTGCTCGGTTATGGTGTCCGAAGATGAGCCCGACTCAAATTCAGACCTCGCTTCGTTAGTGGGCGACATTCTCAATCCGGAAATGCCAGCCAAAGCGAAAAAGAAATTCAAGCCAAAGGGCATGTTTCTTGGTCACCGCAGAGATACAGGGGACCCAATCGACATCCCTTCCCAAGTCTTAGCCCGTCACGCCGCAATGCTCGGTTCAACAGGTTCGGGAAAGACGGTTATGGCAAAAGCCCTGATTGAAGAAGCGGCTTTAGCAGGAATCCCTGCTCTCATTATTGACCCGCAAGGAGATCTTGCACGTCTTGCCTTAGGAATTGATGAGGGCGAACTACACGAGAGAGACGGGGACGTCGAACGCAAGCGGAAATTGATGGAAGATTGTGAGGTTCGAATATGGACGCCTCTACGAAGCAAAGGATTGCCGCTCTGCATTGATCCGTTTCGAGCTCCACCAGCCGATCTCGACGCGGAAGAAGCGATTACAGCATGGGACATGGTTGCTGCAGGTTTCACCAGTCTAGCAGGTTATGATGTAGAAAAGGCACAAGGAAAAGTTGTCAAGCCGTTCCTCTACGAAATCCTCGTTGAAGGAACTCGATGCGGTCTTGATGTAGGCGACTTCCAGTCGCTTGCACGCGTTGTTCGAGAACCACACCATGAATTCACAAAGCACCTGTATCCGCTCTGTTTTATTGAAGATGAAGATGGAGAAAAACCTGAAGTTCCACCATGGGACGAAGTCATGTTTGACCACCGCCTTGCAAATTTTGAGGAACGCCTTCCGAAAACAACGCGAAATGATTTGGCTCGAAGACTCGCTGCCTTTTCTTCAGGCGTTAATCAACTCCTTTTCTCAAACGGAGTTGCTATTGATATCGATGCCTTTGCAGAACCGACAATTCCAGGTAAAATCCCACTCAATATCGTGTATCTTAATACAATTCAAGACGAGGCTCAAAAGCAATATTTCGTCCAAGAACTGTCGAGAGAACTGTATGATTGGATGCTCACACAACAACCGGCTGAGGGAGAACTGAAACTTCTCTTTTTCATGGATGAAGTCGCACCGTATCTTCCACCCCACCCTCGAAATCCTCCTGCTAAGGACCTCATCAAATTGATCTTCAAACAAGCGAGGAAGTACGGTGTGGCTTGTGTTCTTGCAACGCAAAATGTATCTGACGTTGATTACAAAATTCTCGCTCAAGCAAATACCACGTTCATTGGACGATTCACACAACCACAAGATGTCGAGAAAGTTCGCCATCTTCTCAAAGAAAGTGGAGGGGATCAAGACCTTGTTGCCCAATTGCCAACACTTGGCCCTGGCGAATTTCAAATGGTTGCGCCAGACGTAGATCCTGCTCCGGTCCCAATTCAATGCCGTTGGTTATACACCGATCACGGCTCACCCTTGAATGAAGATCAAGTTGAAGATCTCATTTCGCCAGAAATCCGCGCTTGGGCAAAAGCCCGCTCTGCAGGAAGAAAAGGAAGAGGATCCGGAGCGGCTCATGCAGCAAGCAGAGGGTCAAAGTGGTCCTCAAAACAAGAAGATACTGATGCTGAAAGTCTTGTTGAATCTGCGAGAATAAAGGCGATTGGAGGAATGACTGCAGCCGGTAAAGGGATGGTTGATGAATCAGGATTCGAGGTTCGTTTAATGGGCGGATTATCTGTTCTCAAAGATGGAAAAGACCCTCTTTACACGATGCAAGCAGCCGTGAACGGAGCATCTGTAGTAGCACTCTGTTGGGCATTTGTGGCTTTACTCGAAGCCTGGAGAACAGGGGATATTGGATGGACAGGACTTGCCTTTAGTGGAATAATTACACTCACTGTTGCCTTATTCATCACCCTTGAATTGGTTCTTTCACACGATCTTGTTCTCTTAAGGAAACTTTCGAAATTCGCTCGCTTTGCCCAACTCTTCCTTGTCGCTTGGATATGGACAATATTCAGTTGGTCAACTTGGGGAAGTCTGAATTTGATGGGACTTAATCCACTGCTTGAAGTGGTTGTTGTTTGGGTTACGTTGTTCACACTTATCGATATCATCAACAGATTCCGTCTTGGTAAGATCCGTTGGAATGGAAGAAGTGCGCTTGACAAAGTGGTGGGAATCACAGCAATTTTAACCGATTCCCAAATGTCAGAAATG
>ERZ1046740.166-NODE-166-length-56517-cov-6.754578_pt1 | contig 56517 bp, 43 predicted proteins | sample MGYA00383093_ERZ1046740 | MGnify/ENA primary metagenome ERZ1046740 (study PRJEB29581, sample SAMEA5548363) | metagenome | biome: marine; feature: coastal; material: water | depth 25 m | study: Short-term variability in the microbial, nano- and picoplankton... | reverse complement strand
CTTACTGCAAGTAGAAGGCGAGATTGTGCTAGACGCAGAACTTACTGGCGATGACCTCTTGCAGTTAGACCCTACGGCAAGTGTTACGTTAAATGGAGGAACCTTAACGCTAAGCAACGAAACAGACGAAGTTTTTACAGATTTAAACCTTGGTGCAAATGGTTTTGTAGAAGTGCCCGCTGGGAATAGTTTAACCCTAACGGGAGACTTAGACAACCAAAACACAGGGCAAGGCCTAAAACTTTTGGCTGCTGCAGATGGCACCTACGGGCAGCTCTTAACAGAAGGGACGGTTACGAATAAAGGAACAACCTATGCCGAGCAGTATTTAACGGCATCTGCAAACGAAGGCTGGAGACAATTGAGTAGCCCGGTGGCAACTACACTTTCAGAAATAGATGATGATTTTCAAAGCTATTACCCAGCCGTAGGGGCAATAAATTCTACTGGCACTGTTGGTAATTCGGCTCAATGGAATATTAAATCTTGGGACGCTTCACCAGTAACCCCAGGAAGTGACGCTACTGCGAGTGGTTGGGAAGAAGCGGCCGATAACGAAGTTGTATTTGGCCCAGCAAACAATGCAAAGGCTTACAACCTTTATGTTGGCGGAGCCTTTGATATTTTTAATGCAGGCTTGCTAGATGTAGAAGGAGAAGTTGGAAATGGCACCTACACATTCGATGTGTTTGCTACAACGGCAGGTGCTGTTCCAGGTGTAAACAATACGGGTTGGAATTTAATTCCTAATCCTTACCCAAGTAATATAGATGTAGGTCAACTTTTAAGAGATCCTGGCTTCGATTTAGCGTATCAAGCTGTGCACATTTGGGATGGAAAAACAGCTCAGTATTTAGCGATTACCGAAGATGTAGCTGTTGTTTTTGGAAATGAATTTGACACGACTTATAACGTGGCGCCTTTTCAAGCCTTTTGGGTAAAGGGTTCTAGTACTCCAAGTAATACAGCTGCTGCAGGTGAAGACATTGTGCTTTCAAATACAGTAAGAACGATAAAAGCCAAAGGCAATTATTTTAAAACTGCCCCAGAATTTATTCGCTTAAACGCAACGGCCGTTAATGGCGATGTTGACCAGACCATTCTTACTTTTAATGGTGGTGCTACAGACAACTTAGAAGACCGTGATGCATTTAAGGTTAGATCTTTAGACGAAGGGAAGCCAAGTTTGTTTACCTCTGTAGAAGGCAAAGAAATAAGCATTAATCGCATGGCTATGCCAGGCCCCGATAAACATGTGCCAATGTTCTTCGAACAAAAAGACAAACGTGAGTTTACTATAGATATGGTAGAGGCAACCGTTAACCCTAGTTGGATGATTGAGTTAGAGGATCATAAAACAGGGGCAATAGAAAACTTAAGAGAGAGCGGTTATACTTTTAAAAACGACCCAAGCTTTGTTGGCAATCGCTTTACGGTGCATATTGACAGAACTGGCAAAAAGATAGCAAACAGCAATTCTGGTAATGTGAACATTTACGGAAATGAAGAAGGCTTGAATGTAACCTTCGCCAACTTTGGCGAAAAACAAGCAATGGCCAATGTGTTGATTACAAATCTCGCAGGTCAAATTTATTTTGATGGCAAAGTGCAAACTAACCAACCTTTTGTGTTTCCGGTAAGCGGAGCGACAGCCATGTACATTGTTCATGTTACCGTGGGTGCGCAAACAGAAGTAGGGAAGGTGGTTAAGTAAATAGTTTAGAAAATATATCTAGCAAATCAAACCCCGGCCAATTGGTCGGGGTTTTTTAGTTTTAGGTGGTTTCAGAATCTATTCTTTACCTCTCCGTCTTCTGCTCGCAGGCTTCGCAGAATCCACCTCTCCTAAAAATAGGAGAGGAGCCCCTTGAGAAATTATGTTTTGTGCTAAAATTATCTCGATTCACATAACTGCTCCCCTCATTTTTTTTAAGGAGGGGTGGCCGCAGGTCGGGGTGGTTTTAAGACGCTTTCCACTTCACTTTATTCACACGCTCTTTTATGTTGTGGTCAATAATTTCTTTTTCAGCTTCAATTTCTGCGCGAAGCTTGTAAGCGTTGGTTTCCGTATAAAACTTCACTTTGTTTTTCATGTTTTCAAATTGCTCGCTGGTGCGTTCTTTATGGTTCATTTCAAACGCGTGTTCGTGTGTATCTAGTTTGTAATCGTACGGTCCACGGTTTGAAATCAGCTTTACCATAATGGGAGCAGTTTCTATACACATAAACAGAATAATAATGAATAGACTGGCAATGGCAATAGCTTCGCTTTTTGCGGAAAGCCTGCTTAACGCTTCTATGCGAGCGGCAAATCCATTGTACGCTTCACGCGGAAGCGAGGCGATCTCGGCTTTTTCTTCTTGACTTAAGGTGTTAATCGCGTTTTGGTGAAAAGTGATTTGTGCATCTCGGTCGCCTTTTAGGGCCAAAAGTTCGGCTTCTGCTTTGTCGGCTTCTGCTTTTTTAGCTTTATAAATAGGACCTATGTTTTTTTCTCCAGAGCCACCTGTGCCGTCTGCTTCTTTTAATGCTTCTAGTGCAAGTGCGTTGCGCTGGGTTTCTTTTTCAGAAATTTCCCCTTTAAGGGTGTTAATAGCACTTTGGTGAAAGTTAATTTGTGGTGTAAACCGATTCTTTAAGCGCACTTCTTGTTCACCTTTTACTTCTTGTTCCATGCTAATCAACTCAGCATTGATCTCTTTTTCAAAGATTTTTAGCTCTAAGGGTTTAGAAATAACGATGGCTAGAAATACAGCAATCACTACTCGTGGGGCTGCAATGAAGAAGTCATTCCAGAACTTGCCTTGGTTTTTTATGCTCGACACGATATAACGGTCTAAGTTAAATATCATCAAAGCCCAAATGGCGCCAAAACCAATGGCTGCTAAGTAGCTATCGAAAATAACGTAGATGGCGTATGCCGATGAGAGAAAGGCCAATACAGCTGTAAAGAAAATAGTGCCGCCAATACCGATGTACTTATTTGTGTCTGTTGGGGTTCTCTTTAATGTGGTAAGGTCTGCGCCTGAGCAGATCCAGAAGAATTTTTTAATGCGTTCCATAACTTGTTGTTTAGTTTTATCCGCATACAGCGGAAGTTTAGAAAAGACGGTGAACTAAGTACAAGTATGCTATACGTAAGGGTATTTCTAAAGTAAACGAAAAAGTTGGACGAGGTATTGTTTATGGTGTAATGAAAGATATATTTGAGAAAGTATTTATGGAACTCGATTTATCTAAAAAAGTATGCATAGTTGGTACGGGCGGTTTTGCTCGAGAAGTCTTATGCTGTTTAGTAGACATCTTTCAAGACAAGGGTGCCTCTTACGAGGATGAAATTTTCTTTTTAGACCATGATGGCAAGGGGGTTAAAAATGAACTTCTCGGTTTTCCAGTACTTCAGAATCCAGATTTTGTTTCATCCGATTATCAGGCTGTCGTTGCTATTGGCGACCCTCAGGTGCGTCAATTTGTAGTGAGCGATTTACCCTCTGAAACGAAGTATGTTACGCTTATCCATCCTTCGGTTGTAATCTCTAAGTGGGTTGAAATAGGTGAGGGTTCAATCTTAACAGCAGGTTGTGTACTCACTTCTCAAATACGTATTGGTAAACATTCTCACATGAATTTAAATACGACTGTGGGGCACGATGTTTTGCTAGGTGATTTTTTTACATCTGCCACAAATGTGAGTATTAGCGGCATTTGTGAGGTAGGCGCTCGCGTTTACTTTGGCTCTAACGCTGCTATAAAGCAAGGCCTGCATGTCTGCGATGATGTAACTGTAGGTATGGGTGCAATGGTTGTAAAATCAATCGATTCTTCTGGAACCTATGTTGGAGCGCCCGCTCAGAAACTTTCTTTCTAAAAATTTAAAATTTCACATCAATTAATTCTAATTTAATTAGAATTCTTATTAAATTAGCAAAACAATATTTGAGATGTTAACCCTTGTTGTAGTGGTCTTATGTCTCGAGTCTTGTGTCTAAAAATCTATTACATGAACTATTTAGCACAAAACATAAAGTATTTGCGGAAAGAGAAAGGTTTAACTCAAGAGCAGCTGGCGAATAAAATTGGCGTAAAGCGCGCTATGGTTGGGGCTTACGAAGAAGGCAGAGCAGAACCTCGCCTACAAACTATGCAGAATATTTGTTACTACTTCAAGATTGGTTTAGATCTGTTGGTCAGCAAAGATATTTCGGTAGATGGCCACGCAGAAGAGGTCGATTCTAAAGGAGAGACGCTTCGTATTCTTCCTATTGTCGTGGATAAATCTGAAGACAAAGAGCTTGGCACGCTTGTTCCGGTTAAGGCTGCAGCCGGCTACTTAAATGGTTTTGGAGATGTTGACTTTATAGAATCTCTTCCGCGTTTTACTATGCCTTTCCCTGAATTGCCTCAAGACCGCACGTACCGTATGTTCCAAATTATGGGAGACAGTATGTTGCCGGTGTTACCTGGTGCTTACATTATTTGCGAATACGTTGCGGATTGGAATTTTATTAGAAACGAAGAGTGCTATATATTGGTAACCTTAGACGAAGGGGTAGTGTATAAGCGTGTTATCAATAATCTAGATAAAGGTGAGTTGGTTTTAAAATCGGACAATACGGCTTATGATGCGTACACGGTTAAAACTAAAAACGTAGTAGAAGTGTGGAAAGCTATAGGCTACACTTCGTTCGATTTGCCAGGCCAGCAATCTTCTGCAGATGTAGACATGAACAAGCTTTTGTCTATGATGTCTGAGATGAAAAAAGACTTGAATAAGCTGAATAATTAAAGCATGTGTGGGCGTTACGCAGCAATAACACGAGTTAAAGCAATTGAAAAACGCTTTAATGTTACTGCAACTCAACCAGAGTTATTTGTTCCCAATACGAACATATCTCATGGTGAGTTGGCGCCTGTTATTACAAATACAAAACCTGGAGAGCTTCAATTTTTCCAATTTGGCTTTACGCCCTTTTGGGCACAGAAGCAGTTTTATACGATTAACGCACGTTCAGAAGGTGATTCGAATAAATCGGATGATCCGCATTACACAGGATTTATGGGTATCATCAATAAACCGATGTTTCGGAAGTCGATTCGTTCGCAGCGTTGTTTGGTTGTGGCCGATTGTTTTATAGAAGGCCCGAAAAAAGAAAAGTTAAACAAACCTTATGCGGTTTACCTGCAGAACAATGAATACCCTTTTGCTATGGCAGGCATTTGGGATGAGTGGGTAAACACAAAAACTGGAGAGATTGTCAATAGTTTTGCGGTAATCACTACGGGAGCCAACGATTTAATGCATCAGATAGAACATCACCGTTCCCCTGTGATTTTATCTAAAAATAATGAACAAGCCTGGCTCGACTCCTCACTCGACTTAGGTGAAGTAACTGATATGTTGAAACCTTATCCGGCACACTTGATGAATGCATACCCCATTGCAACAACCATTAAGAATCCGCAGGTGAATGGCATTGAACTCCTGCAGCCTGTAGGAGAGCGTATTTACAAAGAGTATGAGTATGAGATTTATGAAGAATTTAAACTGCAAGGTATGGGACATACAAGCGCACGTGTGAGGAAGAATCAAGAAGAAGATCCGCCTAATCAAAGTGGAGAGCAGCCGAGTCTGTTTTAAGAGTTAATCAATTAATTATTAAAGTTTTATCAGCTGAGTGAAAACTCGGGGTGGACAGCTATGGTTAAAAAACTAATGTTTATTCACTAATTACTATTTACTGATTTGTACATAAACAATCATACATATTACAGTTTGCGCTACGGTACTATAAAGCCAAAAGAGCTATTGACACTAGCAAAAGAAAACGGTGCGCAAAAATTTGTGCTGTCAGACATTAACAATACTTCGGCTTGTTTAGACTTTGTGCGTTTGGCTCCAAAATATGGTATAACGCCAGTTTTGGGGATTGACTTTAGGAATAAAGCAATTCAGCAATTTATTGGAATAGCCAAGAATAACAAGGGGTTTGAAGCGCTTAATACTTACTTATCTGTGTTTTTACATAAAGGAGATGAAATTCCGGAGAGAGCGGAGTCCTTAGCAGATGCGTTTGTTGTATATCCATTTAGTCGGTTTAAAAACAGTGCGTTTGAATTGCGTGAGCATGAGTTTCTTGGGGTTACACCCAAAGAATTGACTCAGTTGAAGTTTTCTAAGGAGCTGCAGGTGTATCTCCCCAAGATGGTTGTTTTGCATACCGTTAGCTTCAGGAATAAGCAAGACTTTAACGCGCATCGCTTACTACGCTCTATAGATAACAATACCTTATTGAGTAAGCTCTCCCCAGAAGAAGAAGGCTCTCCTGAGCATAAAATGCTACCTGCAAAAGAATTAAAATCGCTTTACGTAGACTTTCCAATCATTATTGAAAATACAGAGTGGTTGCTGTCTCAGTGTAGCATTGACTTTGAGTTAGGGCAAGAGGTAGAGCCTAAGAATCAAAAATGCTACACGGCAAATGAAGGCATGGATTTTAGGTTGATGCGTAAGCTAGCATATTCCGGAATGAAATACCGTTACAAACGTCCAGGAAAGCGAATTTTTAATCGACTGGAAAAGGAATTAGAAATAATTCAAGAGAAGGGGTTTGTCTCTTATTTTCTAATCAATTGGAAGATTTTAAAGTACGCGCGCAGGAAATTTTATTTCTTTGTATGGCGTGGTAGCTGGGCATATAGCATTGTTTCTTACTAGCTGGGAGTCACAGATTTTGACCCGGTAGAGTTAGATTTATACTTTGAGCGGTTTATAAACCTGTACCGTAAAAACCCGCCCGATTTTGATATTGATTTTTCGTGGACAGACCGAGATGATGTAACGCGATTTATTTTTGAACGTTTTCCGAATTCTTCCTTGTTGGCAGTGTATAATACGTTTCAGTACAAGGCGGTTGTAAGAGAGTTGGGAAAGGTGTTTGGTTTGCCCAAACACGAGATTGATGTGTTGAGTAAAGGGAAGTTCGATGTGAAAAAACTTGATCAACTGAATAAACTGGTGCTGCACTATGGCGCACTCATTCAAGATTTTCCAAATTACCTCAGTATTCATGCGGCTGGTATTTTAATTTCAGAAAAGCCTATTCATTACTACACGGCAACGTTTATGCCGCCTAAAGGTTATCCGACAACACAATTCGACATGATTGTAGCTGAAGATGTAGGGCTGTATAAATTCGATATTTTAAGTCAGCGAGGGCTGGGAAAAATAAAGGACACCCTCGATGTTATTCGTTACAACCATCCGCGTACCAAACCCATAGACATACACGATATAGATCGCTTTAAGCGTGATAAAAAAGTGAAGCATTTGTTGCGAAATGCTATGGCTATCGGGTGCTTTTATGTAGAATCTCCAGCTATGCGCATGCTTCTCAAGAAATTGCAGGTAGATAATTACTTAGGCTTGGTAGCGGCAAGTTCGGTCATACGACCGGGAGTTGCCAAGAGCGGAATGATGCGCGAATATATTTTACGTTACCGTTATCCGGAAAAGCGCAAAGATGCACATCCGGTAATGTTAGAATTAATGCCAGAAACCTACGGGGTAATGGTGTATCAAGAAGATGTGATAAAGGTGGCACATTTCTTTGCAGGTATGTCTTTGGGGGAAGCAGACATGTTGCGAAGGGGAATGAGCGGAAAGTTTCGCTCTCGAGCAGAATTCGCAAAAGTGAAGCGAAAGTTCTTTGACAATTGTGAGGATAAAGGACATAGCAGAGCTTTAACAGAAGAAGTGTGGCGCCAAACAGAGAGTTTTGCTGGCTATGCCTTTGCGAAAGGGCATTCGGCCAGTTATGCGGTAGAGAGCTATCAGAGCTTGTTTCTCAAAGCGTATTATCCGCTAGAGTACATGGTGGCCACCATAAACAACTTTGGAGGTTTTTACCGCACAGAACTCTATGTGCACGAGGCTCGGATGCACGGGGCGGACATTTGTGCGCCCTGTGTAAACCGTGGCCGTTACGAAACGGCAATCCTTTACAGAGAAATCTTTTTAGGCTTTATTCTGTTGCAGCAGTTAGAAATAAAAACAGCTAAGCAAATTGTTGCAGAACGCGATCTAAATGGCGCTTTCACGGATTTTAATGATTTTGTAGAGCGTGTGCCTATTTCGGTAGAGCAGGTGAGTATTCTCATTCGTATCAACGCTTTTCGTTTTACGGGAAAAGACAAGCGCTCACTGTTGTGGGAAGCACATTTTAAACTCGACAAGAAACCATCTAAAGAATTCGAACCCGATTTATTCAGGCTTAAGCCAAAGGAGTTTAGAATACCAACATTAGAAAATGTGAATTACGCAGATGCCTTTGATGAAATGGAGCTTTTGGGTTTTTCTTTAAATAACCCATTCTCATTGCTTTTAGAGCCGCCAGAAAAAGAAGTGTTGGCAAAAGACTTGGTGAGTCATAAAGGCAAATTTGTTACAGTAGTGGGTTATCTGGTTACCGTAAAAAACACGATGACAGGAAGTGGAAAGAAGATGCATTTCGGTACGTTTCTGGATCATGAGGGGCAATGGTTAGATACAGTCCATTTTCCGCCTGTTGCAGAGCGTTACCCGTTTAGGGGAGGAGGCGTGTACACTATTGTTGGTAAGGTTATGGAGGAGTTTGACTGTTACAATATCGAAGTGGAACGGATGTATAAGTCTGCGATTATAGAAGATCCGAGATATTCGGACAAGAGTTTGTCCGCTTGATAAATTAACCGCAGAGAACACAAATAGAGCGCAGAGTTACGCTAAGAAAAACATAACGATACGGATTGAGTGAACCTTGGTGCTCTTTGCGAAAGCCTTAGCGCACTTAGCGATTAAAAAAAGAAAAATGAAAAGTGTAGTACATATGGATTTAGACACGTTTTTCGTGTCATGCGAGCGTCTGCTAGATAGTCGGCTTAACAATAAACCTATTCTTATTGGCGGCACAAGCGACAGAGGTGTAGTGGCTTCGTGCAGTTATGAGGCGCGTACATTTGGCGTGCATTCTGCTATGCCTATGCGTCAGGCGCGACAGTTGTGTCCCGAGGCGATAATTATTAGGGGAAACAGCGGTACGTATACCAAGTACTCTAAAATGGTAACAGAGGTGATTCATGAGGCTGTGCCGTTGTATGAAAAGTCTTCTATAGACGAGTTCTACATAGACTTAACCGGAATGGATAAGTTTTTTGGAAACTTAAAGCTGGCTTCAGAGCTGCGCCAGCGGATCATGAAAGAAACTGGATTACCTATATCCTTTGGCTTATCTACTAATAAAACCGTTTCTAAAATTGCAACTGGCGAAGCAAAGCCTAACAATCAGATAGATGTAATAAAAGGGGAGGAGAAACCATTTTTAGCGCCCTTATCGGTTAAGAAAATACCACAAGTGGGAAACAAAACTTACCAAGTGTTGTGTAATCTTGGGGTGAGACGTATCCTAACTATGCAAGAAATGCCGGTAGAGTTAATGGAAAAAGTGTTTGGTAAAAACGGTCGTACACTTTGGAAAAAAGCAAATGGCATTGACAACACGCCCGTAGTGCAACACAACGAACGGAAGAGTATTTCAACCGAGCGCACCTTTGATAAAGACACGATCGATGTGACGAAACTTAAGGGAATTCTAACGGCTATGGCTGAGAACCTAGCTTTTCAGTTAAGGCGGGGAGAGAAGTTAACTGCATGTATTACTGTAAAGGTTCGCTATTCTGACTTCAACACACATACGATGCAAAAGCGTATTCCGTATAGTTCAGCAGATCATGTGTTGATTCCGTTGGTGTTAGAAATGTTTGAGAAGCTCTACAACCGCAGACTCTTGGTGCGTTTAATTGGTATGCGTTACAGTAGTTTGGTGGGTGGTGCATATCAAATCAATCTGTTTGAAGACAACGAGAAACACATCAATCTTTATCAGGCGATGGATAAAATGCGCATTCGTTATGGTGATAGAGCTGTATTACGTGCTTCAGGTATGGGCGCTCGAACCATAAGTCGTTTTAATCCGTTTAACGGTGAGCCCCCGCCGTTATTAGCAAATAGAAGAAACTAATGAAAGATGAACTTAAAAAAGGTCGTGGAGCACAACTCAATCCATAAAGCCGATTTGAGTCTAATATTTACGAAAAATTAGATGAATTTAAAGAATTAGCTAGGTTGGAAGGCGAAGCAGAAAGCAATAGAACAAAGTTTGTTGAAGTCTATCCGAAAAGTATAGTTAATAAAGTGAGCAGCCCAGATGTGCCAATGGCATGATCATAAAATCTATATCAGGGCTGTGAGCATGGTTGTATTTATTGTTAAGCAAGACCGACACATGAATACTGGGGCTACAACAGTGGGCTAAAGTTTGAGAACACTATCCTGATAAAAAAGAACGCTCTTCAACTTCTTGAAGAAAAACTCAATTCTAGAAGCTGGCAAGTTCCTCACATTATGTTATCAGGAAACACAGATTGTTATCAACCAGCGGAGCGAAAGTTTGAAATTACCCGAGAGTTACTCAAGGAGTTTCTAAAATACAAACACCTTGTTGTAATAATCACGAAAAACGCTTTGAGACAAAGAGATTTGTATCTTCTTAAAAATTTAGCAAAAGACAATCTGATAAAAATGAATATGACTATCACCACATTAGATGAAGAATTAAGACGCAAGTTAGAACCTAGAACATCTTCTTCTAAAAATAGAATAGCGAAAATTAAAGCGCTTTCGGAAAACGGAATTCCAGTTTCTATATTAATGGCTCCAGTCACTCCGGGTTTAAACAGTAACGAGATGTTTAATTTGTTAAAAAAAGTTTCGGAAGCAGGAGCGTATGCAGCCTATCATCTAATGGTTCGATTGAATGGGCCAATTCAAGAGTTGTTTAGCAATTGGTTCAAGAATAATTACCCATACCGGGCGAGCAAAGTTCTGAAACTTATTAAAGATAGTCATGGAGGCAAGCTCAATGATTCTCGATTTAAAACACGGATGAGAGGATAAATAGCTTATGCGAAAAGTGTAAGCAAAGTGGCGTCAGCCGACAGAACACAGTTCTTTAAAAATAAAAAGGTGATTGAATTGAATACGAATCTTTTGAAAAGAACCCTAACAATCAGTTTAAGTTATTGTTTTAGGATTTTTTTGGTAACGTATTCTCGCTCATTTGAAAGATTCAAGTAGTAGGCACCTTGTGGGTAAGAACTTAAATCTATTTGATAATACTCTTCCGAAAGTACTCTCTGCCATAAAACCTGACCCAAACTATTTAAAAGTTGAGCGTTTAGGTTTTGAATTAACCCATTTATGGAAACTAAATCGCTTGTAGGATTTGGTACAATACTCAAGCCGTTTAAACTTTCCTCAATGCCAATAAAACCAAAAGGGTTGGTAGTTAAGTTTAAAAATGAAGAAGAGCCATAATCTGATTCATTAAATGCAGCAAGCGAAACGTTGAAACGCGTATTATCGGAAATGTAATCGTCAATATTATCAATAGGCCCAAAGGTTTTCCAACCAGAATGATATTTTGAAACCGCTCCAGGTGCTTGATTTACATTAAAATGAACATGTTGACTTGTTTTGCCAGTACAAAGCTTACCATCAAAATAAAAATTTGCTCGAAAATCATCTAGGCTAATGGAGCTAGAATTGTTTAAAAGATAATAATCAAACCTTGCCTTTAGATAGTCTTTTCCGTTGTACTTAAATTTATAAAGTGAGTCGGTGCTAGCCTTTACTAGCCTGAAATCGAAGTTTAGAGGTAAGGAGTTACTCAGGCCAAAGCTGCCCAAAAACCAAGGGTGAGAAGATTTGGGGTAAAAATAATTCCCCTTCGCCCCAAAAATTAAAACCTGATTATCTTCTACAGTGAAATTCTTAATATGTGTATCAGAAGTGCGAAGCCCGATGGAAAAATCGCTTGCAACAAAACTAAAGTTGCTGTCTACCGTATAAACTCTATTACCGTCTAACATAAAAAGGCGATTGGCATTAGCGTACATGTGATTAGGAGCAGCTATGTTCATTGGACCATTAACTAAATGTAGGGTATCTTGTAAAACAAGATTTTCATTCAATCGGATTACATAAAAATTAGAAGCAATGTACACTTGATTGTGCGCTTGATCAATCGTCATTAAACGAATTTGATCTTTAAAAATAGTATCAGCATTGAAAGGGCTGTGATCTTGAAAGCTTATTAAGCCAAACCCAGAGGAAGCCAAAATGGCACCATTTAATTTAGAAACAGAACTTATTTCAATGAGGTTGTTGAGTACATGATAGGTACTGTCTAAAATGAAATCATAGACAAAAACATCCTCACTCGTGTAAAACCCTACTTTATTAGTTCCAGCTTCGAACATGCCTTTGATGGCATCACTATTTGTAGTGTTTTTCAAACTGGCTAGCTCTGTATAGCTAGAAGCAGCTGACGAGTATAGGCCAATAAAAAAATCAGATTGATCGTCACATGTACCTTTTAGACCACACGCAAAAACTGTATCGCCTTGAACACTTAATGCTTGGACCGAATAAAACCTATGTTGAATTGGATTGATCTCAATTGAATCTAACTTTTGTCCCTTCCAATCGTAAACATCAATAACAGAATAGAAATCACTGTTATCATCGTTTGAAATAGTTAAAGGGATGTAAATATTGTCAGCAGTTTCTGCATAGCCTGTTTGGCAGTAGGCCGCAGGCATTCCGGTTTTAACAAAACTAATTTGCGCACAACAAAGGTTTACACAAAATATTAGGGTTAGGATGTAGGTGGTTTTTGACATAAGTCGGTAAAGCTAAAATGTTTTTTAATTAGGTAATTCTAAAAAAACAAAACGTTGGTTTCAATAAATAAGAGAAAAATCAATTGGTTTCAATTTTTGACAATTCCTCTTCGATAATGTCTTGGATAAGCTTTTCTGTTTTCTTGTCAACATACTGTTGGGTTTTCGCCTGCTTCTTCATGTATTTAAACATTTCTTTCTTATTAATTTCATACAGCACAAACACCGTATATCTTTCACCGTTGTAATATTTTTTCTGATCAACTTTTCTAAGATCTGAAAGATTAGTGTTAACGACTTCTCTTGAAAGAGATTGAAATTTCTCAAAAACTTCTGCGGAATTATCATATTCAGATTGACTTATATATGCATCAGCAATCTCCTTCATTGTGACGTTTACCTGACTTGCTATTTCTGCCTTTGCATCTATATCTGCTTTCTTTTCAGCAACATTGTCCTTTGAGCTTTGCCCTTTTCCTGAAGCCCTGAAATGCTTTTTATCAGACATGTATTTACCAGAAGAAAAGGGGTCTTTAGTTTCTTTACCATATGCCTTGCTGGAGCTTTTACAAGATGACATAAAAAAGACTGTAGAGAGAAAAAAGAAAGAATTAACGAAGATTTTCATTTGAGTTAAATTTTATTTAAAAATATCTAAAATTATGCCAAGGTTGAATTGGGCTAGTGTACTTGTTTAGGATTAAATACTATTCCGTAAAAGAACCCGCCTAAAGCGTAGCAAAGAACATCAAAAGGATCTTGAACATAAGCATTGTCTAAGGAGGGTAAAAGAAGTTCGAAGTAAATAGAAAAAAGAAAGGTTGCCAATCCAATCTGCAAAATACTTAACCGAGCATATTTTTTAAAATAAATAATAGACATTAAAATAAGTGCTATGCTTAATACTATAGGCATGCACAACAAATCACCTAAGTAATACTTTAAAAGCTGAGGGTAAATTGATTCTTGTTTGAATAAGTAATGCAGAGCGTATAAAACAAATACACCTAGAAGTAGTTTTTTATTTCTAAACACAGGTATCATCCTACAACAGAAGCGGCTATGTAACCAATAGCGGTTACAATAAAGAAAAATACCATTTGATGAAAACGAATAATCTTCTTAAAAAAGCGAACAATTAAAGAGTCAGTCTTGTATATCTCAATAAGAGGAATTTCAATAGCTGAAAAGGCTCGCTTTTCATCAATTTTGTATTGCTCCTTTTCTCTAGCGTAGAATTCGGTGTTACAGTTTGGGCAAACTTCCAACGCTCCATCAACCCATATGCTGCATGAAGAACACTTTCGTTGATTCATTATTATTTCTATGTTTTTATAAAGACGTTGGCAAAAATCGTAATTATGCTTAAACAAACACCTCAATGGAAACGGTATTTAGTTTTTTAGCCTGCGCTTTATTTCTGTACGTATACATTCAAGATCTGAAAGTTCTAAGAAACTCAAAGGAATCTTGGTTAAAATCTGCATTGGTAAGGTTTACTGTTTTTTCCTTTGTTACCGTTGTTGTCTCCATCTTTATCGTAAATATATTTATTTCTGAGCCTATTGAAGGTTCAAAAAAGTACACTCTCATAATGAGTGTTGCGCTAAGTGCGATGATTGCCAGAGTTTGGTTAATGTATATTAAATGGATTGATGTTTATGAACCTGAAAGGAATATTTATCTAGCAACGACATTTATTCTTTCTTGTTTTACACTCTTATTAGTTTTTCCAATTACCGATTTAATTCAGTCTACCGGGTTCAACCTCAATGGGGACCCATTAAATGATTTTATGTATTCCTCTTTAACAATCGGTTTTGTGGAAGAAGTGGTTAAACTGATACCACTTTTATTGATGATAGTCGCTTCTAAACAATTGAATGAACCGATTGACTTTATTGTTTATGCATCAGTATCTGCTTTGGGTTTTGCGTTTATTGAAAACATCCTTTACATAGAAAAAACAGAACTTAACGCCCTCTCAGCAAGGTTGCTTTACAGCAGTGTTGCACACATGTTTTTCTCATCAGTAATAGGTTATGCACTTGCTATTAATGTTATAAGGAAGCGTAAGCAGTTTTTTCTTCATCTTCTTGTTGGATTAGTATTGGCAAGTTTAGCACATGGCTTTTATGACTTCTGGTTAATAAATAAAGAATTCTATTTCCCGATAATGACTACTATATTTTATGTGGGTTCATTGCACATTTGGGTAACGTTAAAAAATAACCTGATCAACAACACTAATTTCTATCGACCAGATATCCAGCTGGATAGAGAAAACATTAAATACAAACTGATTACTTCAATTGTTTTTACAATTTATGTTGGGTATATAGCCTTTGCGGTTCTAAATGGTGCTTTGGCAGCAAACATGTATTTAGCGTATTCTGTGGTTTCATTTTTATTTCTAGTCGTCTACATCAGTATCTCCTTCAGTAGTTTCAATATCATAAGAGGGTATATTGCTCCAATTCGATTTCCTGTTAAGTTTTTCTTACCTAAAGCAGATGCCTACCCAAATTACTCAAGAACTGAAATTAACCTTTTTTTAATTAGGAGAGGAGAGCCAAGGCTTGAATATGAAGGGAAAATGGTAAAACGAGTGGTGATTAGTAAAGACTACAATTGGTATTTATTCGAAGAGTACGAAACTAATTTTCAGATTCTTTTAAAACCAGTAGAATACACATCTAGCTTTAGTCGCAAAGTTTATAAAAAGATGATAGTTTGTTTTTACAAAGAGTCAATTTCACATTCAGTCTTACATCTTGACAGTGAAAAAGTATCAAGACCGCAAAAGGGTGTGGCTTACCTTAAATAACTAATACTCAATTTATTTGCGTTTTATAACACTAGTTAGACTACTTTTGCCGGCTTAAAATTATTTCACATTTGACAACATTTAAAGACATTGGCGTTTCTGCCGAGATCGTTAAAGCACTAGAAGAGAATGGCATTGTAAATCCTACTGAAATTCAGGAGCAAGCAATTCCGATGATTCTAGAGAGCGATCCCGATTTTATAGGCATGGCGCAAACGGGGACGGGCAAAACGGCTGCATTTGGTATTCCGATGCTAGAGCTGGTAGATCCGGGAATGAAAAAGACGCAGGCATTGGTGCTTGCGCCAACAAGGGAATTGGCACAACAGATTGCCAAAGAGATCAGTATGTTCTCTAAATATCAAGAACAAATTAAAGTAGATGTGGTTTATGGTGGAGCATCCATTCAAGACCAGATTAGAAGCATTAAAAGAAGAACGCCTCATGTAGTCATTGCTACACCAGGCCGATTAATTGATTTAGCAAAAAGAAAAGCGATCGACTTAGGTAACATTAGATATGTTATTCTAGATGAAGCCGATGAAATGCTAAACATGGGTTTCAAGGAAGAATTGGACAAGATTCTAGCTTTTACACCAGAGGATAAGCGTACATGGTTGTTTTCTGCAACTATGCCAAGTGAAATTCGCAGGTTGGTAAAAGTGTACATGAATGACCCAATGGAGGTCAAGACGAATCAAAAACGTGTGGTGAACGAGAACATCGAGCACCGTTACAAAATGGTTCGCAGGGCGGATAAGCCTCAAGCGTTAAAAAGACTAATAGATTTTTACCCAGATATGTATGGCGTGGTTTTTTGCCGTACAAAAATTGAAACACAGAGACTTGCAGAAACACTAGTTCAAGGTGGTTATGCTGTTGAAGCGCTTCACGGAGATTTGAGTCAAGCTCAGCGTGATGCTGTAATGAACAGGTTTAGATCTGGAAGCGTAAAAGTTTTACTTGCAACGGATGTTGCGGCTAGAGGAATTGATGTAGACAACTTGACTCACGTGGTGCATTACGCATTGCCAGACGATAAAGAATACTATACGCACCGTTCTGGTAGAACTGCAAGAGCAGGCAAAAAAGGTGTTTCTATTGCTTTGATTAGCCCTGAGGACAGAAGAAAATTAGATTTTCTTCAGCAACGTTTGGGCATTAAAATGGAGCAAGGAAAGTTACCTACGCTAAAAGAGGTAACAGCGAACCGTGTGATTACTTGGGCTGATAAAGCAACAAACCTAGAACATGAGCCGGTTGATCCTGCTATATTAGAAACAATCAAGCCTTATTTCGAAGCTTTGACCAAGGAGCAAATTTTAGAGCAATTTTTAGCTGTGGAATTAAAGAAACTAAGTGCGGACAACGAAAAAGACGATTTAAACTCAACTGGAAAAGATTACGACAGAGGTCGTGGTCGCAGAGATGACTTTAGAGACGGACCAAGAGGAAGACGCGATCGCGATCGCGGGCCACGCGGTGATAGACGTGACCGTAGAGATGGTCGTGACCGCGATGACAGAAGAGATAGAAGAGACCGCGGTGATCGTGGCGATAGAGGAGATCGTGGTTCGAGACGTGGAGGTAAAGAAGCTGGTATGGATACATTCTTCATTAACATCGGAGCTGTTGACCATGTAAACAAAGGCGAATTACTTAGAATCATCTGTGATACTTCAGGTATTCGAGGGAAAGATGTTGGTGCAATCCGTATCAACAAGAATCATACATTCTTCGATGTTCAAGAAAGTCAAGCGAAAGGTTTAGAAACCAAGTTCACTGGAATGGACTACAAAGGAAGAAAAGTAAGAATGAATAAAGAGCAATAGTTCTTTCGAAATGTCTTTCAAAAGTCTCGCTTAGCGAGACTTTTTTATTTGCATTATACCGCAATAAGTCTAGAGCCTGTAAGGTGCTGATAAACAATTGAATAAATAATATTTTCTTAATTGGTATAAAGTGATAGTATGTAGATAAAAGAAAGTACTTTCGCGCCCTCAATTTTTAAACGGCATTTAAATGCAGTCTATTCGAAACATAGCGATTATCGCTCACGTAGATCACGGTAAAACAACGCTTGTAGATAAAATCATTCACCAATGTGAAGTTCTAGATCCTAGAAAAGAAAAAGGTGAACTTATTTTGGACAGTAACGATTTAGAGAGAGAAAGAGGAATTACTATTCTTTCGAAAAACGTTTCTGTAAATTACAAAGACATTAAGATTAATATTCTCGACACTCCTGGTCACAGTGACTTTGGTGGAGAAGTTGAGCGTGTATTGAAAATGGCTGACGGTGTTATTCTTTTAGTAGACGCATTTGAAGGCGCAATGCCTCAGACACGATTCGTGTTAGGTAAAGCAATTGAGTTGGGCCTAAAGCCTATTGTAGTTGTAAATAAAGTTGACAAAGAAAATTGTACTCCTGATATCGTTCATGAGCAGGTTTTCGATTTGATGTTCAACTTAGATGCTACCGAAGATCAGTTAGACTTTGAAACACTTTATGGTTCGTCAAAGCAAGGCTGGATGAGTACAGATTGGGAGCACCCAACTACGGATATAACGCCTCTTTTAGATACAATCGTAAGAGTTATACCAGAAGCGCCTTATCGTGAAGGTAATGCACAGCTCCAAATTACATCTTTAGATTTCTCGAGCTTCGTTGGGCGTATCGCAATTGGTCGTTTATGGAGAGGAGATTTACATGAAGGTAAAGATTACGCCATTTGCAAATTAGATGGTGTTGTAAGAAAAGTTCGTATTAAAGAATTGTACCTTTTTGAAGGATTAGGTAGAACAAAGGTTAGCTCAGTAAGAAGTGGTGACTTGTGTGCTATTGTTGGGTTAGATGATTTCGAGATTGGTGACACTATCTCAGTAATGGAAGATCCAGAACCATTGCCACGTATTAAAATTGACGAGCCAACGATGAGTATGTTGTTTACAATAAACAACTCTCCATTTTTTGGTAAGGAAGGTAAATTTGTTACTTCTCGTCACTTGCGTGATAGATTATTCAAGGAAACTGAAAAGAACCTTGCTCTTAGAGTAGAAGTTACAGACTCTGAAGATAAGTTCAACGTATTTGGAAGAGGTATTCTTCACTTATCTGTTTTGATTGAAACGATGAGAAGAGAGGGATATGAGCTACAAGTTGGAAAGCCGCAGGTTTTAATACGCGAGATAAACGGTATTAAATGTGAGCCTTACGAAACAATGGTTATCGATGTGCCGGAAGATTACGCTGGTAAAGCTATTGAGTTAGTAACGCAGAGAAAAGGTGAAATGCACATCATGGAACCTAAAGGCGATCTACAGCATTTAGAATTTGATATTCCTTCTAGAGGTATTATCGGTTTAAGAAATAACATGTTGACTGCTACTGCAGGACAGGCAATTATGAACCACCGTTTTAGAGATTACGAACCAATGAAAGGAGATATTCCTTCAAGATCTAAAGGTTCATTAGTATCTATGGAACAAGGTCAGGTTTTAGCTTACGCTGTAGACAGATTACAAGACAGAGGGCGTTTCTTTGTTGAGCCAGGAGACCAGATCTACAAAGGTCAAGTTCTTGGTGAGCACACAAGAGACAACGATCTTCCTGTGAATTTGATTAAAGGAAAGCAGTTGACAAACATGCGTAAGTCTGGAACGGATGAAGCGATGAAAATTGCACCGAAAATTGAATTCTCTTTGGAAGAAGCAATGGAATATATTGCTGATGGTGAGTACTTAGAAGTAACACCAGCAAGCTTAAGACTTAGAAAGATCAAGTAATATTTATTTGATTGGTAACAAAAAAAGGCTCCGATATTCGGAGCCTTTTTTATGATCTAAGTTTTTTAATTAGAAGCCGAAAGTTTCATTTACCACTGCTTTAACAAGTTGACCTTCTTTGAATGTGCTGGACATTGCTTTTTCATTCAGCAGCACCATTAGGTTAGCATAATCCTTGCTATTACTGCGGACAATAATAGATTGTAATGTTTCACCTTCTTTAGCGGTAACAATTTTAATGGTTGGTACAGATGTTTTAGGCAAAGTGCTGTTTTTTATTGGCTTTGCATTCTCAAGCAGTTCACGTACTTTTTCTTCTGCACTTTCAGTAAACAAAGCAGCGATTTTGAAAACTCTTCCATTGCCATAGTTTACAGCAAATAATTGGAATTTCACTACTTGCTCATTTGCATTTGACGTGTATTCTAACACTTCGCCCTTGTGACCGTGCCACTCAAAATATTCTTTGTGAGAAGGCTCTACCTTCGATTGTTGAAGCATGGCTTTTTCAAATTTGTCTAAATACTGTTTAAAGGTCATTGTGTCTTCCTCAACCATAAAAGACATAATTGCTTCACCATCTGTACTGCCTAAACTCAGTGAAACCGGAGTGATTGCTGTTTGCCAATCTTCCGATAGTTTAAAGCTGTAAAGGTCAGTTGGGTGATAGAATACTTTTTCATGCACATAGCCAAACTCAGGGTTGTTCCCAATATTCAACCCTTCAAAAGCTTTAGTGAATTCATCTGGCGTTAGAATTGAACTTGGTGTAGATTGAATATTTTTCTTGCTGTGTTTCGTAATAGCTTTTACTCTGTCGGGAGTGTACGGGTGGCTTGCGAAATAGCTTTTCTTCTCACTTTCTCCAGTTAGAATTTCAGCTTCCAAGCTTAATCTTTTCAGAATATTAGCCAATTGAATAGACTGGTAGCCGGCTTTTGCGGCAAGTGCAGTTCCTTCTTTATCAGCATCTTTTTCGTTGCTTCTGCTGTAATCTGCTTGCAACAGTTCGTTTCCAGCCAAAAATGGCGAAGCCACAGCCTGACCAATAGGACCGCTAAATATGCCGCCAACAATTAAACCAGGGATAGAAATGATTTTCCCAAATACAGAACCAGCAGATGTTTTAACACCGTGTCTGTTGTTTGAGTGAATTATTTCATGGCCTATTACGCCAGCAAGTTCATCTTCTGTCAATGGAAGTGCCAATAGGCCCCGTGTTACAAATATTTTACCGCCAGGTAAAGCAAATGCGTTTGGTTCGGGAGTATCTACCAAATAGAAATCGTATTCAAAAAGAGGCTTTTCTAATTGACCTACTAGCTTCTCTCCCAACTTTGTTACTAAGCTTTCAAGAGGTTCAAATTCACAAAGCCCCATTTGTTGCTTTACCATTTCAAACCCTTGGTTGCCATATTCCAAATCTTTGTCTACGTTTTGAGAATAGCCCAAAGTTCCTATGGTTAAACCAATACTTAGTAAAGCGCTTTTATAGAATGTCATGTTGAATGTAATTTCACTTAATAAAATGCTAAAATAGCATTGCAATTAAGGTTTTACGCGGTTAAGACACAATTTTAATTTCTTCAAATCAGGGCACGGTTTTCGTTACTTTCGAAATCTACAATTAATCTATACTGCGTTCTAAAATTGAAATCAAGAGGACTCCTAATTTTTCTTTTAACCGTTTTCGGCTTTGTTTCTAAAGCACAGAATTATCAGTTTACAAACTATTCGCTTTTAGAAGGACTGCCGCAGTCACAGGTGTATTGTATCCATGAAGACTCAAATGGGTTTATTTGGATGGGAACTCGTGGAGGAGGAGTTGCCAGATTCGAGGGTTTAGAATTTCAAACATATACCGTAAAAGATAGCCTTGCAGGGAATTACATAAATGCAATACAAAGTTTAGGTTCTGAAATATGGGTGGGAACGAATTCAGGTCTTTCGTATTTTGATCGTGGCAAATGGCATTCTCCCAAAATATTCAAAGGGAAAGTAATTCAAGACATCGCATTTAGCGATAATACCTTGTGGGTTGTGGCAAATGGAAGAGTATACCAGAGCATCAACATAAGTTTAACGGAATTTGAAATTGTTAAAGATTTACCAAAAAGAGTGAAATCTCTGAAAATGGATAAAGAGAATGTGTGGTTGGCTACAAATTTATCTGTTTATCATTTAACAGATACGCTTAGTAGAAGCATTTTAGGTAAACCTATAGAGTGTTTTGAAGTTGGTAGCGACGGTTCTGTATGGGTCGCGACACATGGAGAAGGGTTTTTCAATTATCAAAATGAGAGTTGGGTTGAGTATGGTCATTTATTAGATATCGAAAAAGAGATAATTTATGATTTGCACAGAGAAGGCAATAATTTGTGGATATCGACTTTGACCAAAGGAATCTTTAAATACACTATGCAAGATTCAAGTTTTGTAAATTTTAAAGAAGAGAATGGCTTGGCGAATAACCATTGCCGTACAAGTTTAAAAGACAGTTGGGGCAACATGTGGATAGGCACAGGAGGTGGAGGTGTTTCTAAGTACAGCGGCCAAGCTTTTGAGAAATGGTCTAAAAACAACGGTTTAAAAGGCAATTACATTTATTCTGTTATTGAAGATTACAACGGCTCTAAATGGATAGGAACATCTGGTGGTGGCGTGACCATCATCGATTCTACAATTCGTTACCTCAATTCTGCAAATGGATTTTCCGAATCTAAAACCAAGGCGATTTTTCAAAGTAAAGACAGTGCCATGTGGCTGGGCACTGATGGCGATGGATTAACCGCGCTTTTAAAAGGCACACTTTTAAAATTCAATTCACGCAACGGCTTAAATTCAGATTGGATTAAGGCCATTGCTCAAGACAACGAAAACAATTTATGGATTGGTACTTCAGGTGGAGGCCTATCTAAATTTCATCGGGAAAACGATACGACAGAATTCAGTATTACAAACTTCACCAGAATTGGAGGAGATCTGTTTTCTGATAGAATCACAGATTTAGCGGTAGATAGAAAAGGGAGGCTGTGGTATGCGACTCAGGCAAAAGGGCTGGGATGTTTTGATGGATATCGCTTTAGCTCCGAATCTATTAAAGGACTAAACCGAAACAATCTCCGATCGTTGGCAGTAGATTCACACTATTTATATGTGGCAAGTACAAAAGGTTTAAACATAGTGGACCTGACATTAGATTCACTTTATGCTCAAAATCTAGAAAACCCTTACACGCTTACATCTGAGAATATTTATTCCATACAAAAAGATGGCAACGGTGATTTATGGGTTGGAACTGAAAAAGGACTAGACCATCTTGTCTTAGACGGAAAACAAGTTTTAGAACTGAGGCACTACGATGCCGCAAATGGTTTTAGTGGCGTAGAAACAACAACAAACGCTTCGATGTTAGATAAGGAGAACAACGTTTGGTTTGGCAGTGTGAATGGGTTGTTTAGGTTTAACACTCAAGGCGCAACTGTAAATTTAGTGCCACCAAAAATAAGTTGGAAAGAGATAAAAGTCGGACGAAAAACAAGAACCGAGCTTTTGGAAGAGAACCCTAAACTCAATTCTTGGGTTCTGCCGTTTGGTAACAACCGAATTTCTTTCGATGTCATTGGTGTCAACCATGCGGCCCCAAACAAAGTGCGTTACAAATGGAAGTTGTTGGGAAGAGATACTCAATATTCAGAACCAACCGCCAATCACTTTATAGAATACGGTAGTCTTCCTCCAGGTCAATACACGTTTGTAGCTACGGCTGAAAATGAGAATGGCATTTGGTCTAAAGAGCCCATTCGTTTTTCATTCACGGTGCTTACACCATTTTGGATGAAAACGTGGTTTATTCTTTCAGCCAGCATTTTTATAATACTCATTCTGTTTCTTTTCTATCGCGTGCGTATATCTCGCTTAAAGCTGAATTTGAAACAGCGCGAAGAAAAACTAGAGCTCGAAAAAAATTTGGTTCAACTGGAACAAAAAGCTTTGCAATTGCAGATGAATCCTCACTTTATTTTTCATACACTTAACTCCATACAAGAGCTCATTGCAACCAAAGAGGAAAAAGTAGCACGTAGATACTTGACTCAGTTCTCAAAGCTAATGCGGCAGATATTGGATGGTTCGCGTACGAATACAATTTCATTGGCTGGCGAGATTAAAATGCTAACTAATTATCTAAGTTTAGAGAAATTCAGCCATGAAGATCGGTTTGACTTTGACATAATATGTGAGAATGATGAGTTGGAATTCATTTCAGTTCCCTCCATGATTTTACAGCCTTTCGCAGAGAACGCCTTAATTCATGGGGCGCTTAAAGCTGAAAAGAACGGGCACGTGAAAATTGAATTTATCATATTAGAAACAGAGGTGAAATGCATTATTAAAGACAATGGACCGGGTTTGGGAACAAATAAATCTGACCATAATTCTTCTGCAATTGAGATTACGAAAGAACGTTTGTCAATGCTCTCGGGCAACAAAAATAGTGTTGAAATAAAAAACCAACAGTCTGAAAATAAAATAAGTGGAGTAGAAGTGACCGTGCTTTTACCAATAATTGAAGAAAACGAAAACCTTTGAATACAGCAATAATTATAGACGACAGTACCAGAGCAAGATCAGCTTTAAATCGAGATATAGAAGAGTTTTGTCCGGGGTTAGAAGTAAAACATGAAGCTGATTCTGTCATTAGCGGATTGAAGCTTCTAAAAAACAAAACTGCAGACATTCTGTTTTTAGACATCCATATGGGCGATGGTGACGGTTTTGACTTGTTAGAGTTGCTCGGCCAACATCAAATGAAAGTGATTTTCACCACCTCGAGTGATGCACATGCTATTAAAGCGTTTAAGTTCTCTGCGGTAGATTATCTTTTAAAACCTATAGACCCTGATGAGTTGGTCATAGCGGTAAACAAAGCCCTAAAAGAAAACACATCTCAAACAGATCTTGATTTTTTAAAAGAGCAATTAGAATCAGGAGTAAAGAAAAATAGAATTGCATTGTCAACTGCGGATAAAATTCAGGTCTTTCAATTGTCAGAAGTGGTGAGGTGTGAATCCGATGTAAATTATACGCAGTTCTTTTTCAAGGATGGTTCAAAGTTGTTTGTAACGAAAACTTTAAAGCACTTCGATCAATTGCTTTCAGAGTCAGGGTTTTATCGTGTGCATCAATCGCATTTGATTAACCTAGACCATGTGAAAGAATACCAGAAAAATGACGGTGGGTATATCTTGATGCAAAACAATGCTCAGATTCCGATTTCATCGCGCAAGAAGGCAGAGGTTGTAAAGGTGTTGTTGAATTTGTAGTTTCTATTTTGGTTGGTATTAAAAATAAATTCTTTTAAACAAAGAGATTCGATTGAAACGAACGAAAAAATAGCGGGCTATTTTGAGAGAGTTTTAGGATGAATATCAAAGTTTAAATGAGGTTAGAAAGTAAAAACCGCTACACAAAATGTGCAGCGGCAGCTTGGCTCAACGGAGGTATGAAACGAGCTACTTTGCCGAAACCTGCTTATTTAATAATCCACTGAATACGTTTCCTTTAAACTCTGATGGCAACACCGCGATTTGCACATTTTTGGCCAACTCCTGGTTTACCAAGTATTGCGCATAGGCGGGGTGCTTAGAGCAGAGCTCAGCCATCTGCACATCATTCACGTATTTCAGTTCGTCATTCTTTTTAATCTTTTCAAACGCCAGCTGATCTAACTCTTTTTGGCGCTGTATTTCTAAGTCTTTCAGTTTACGCTGCTTATCTACTTCTTTTTGCGCATACAATTCTTGACGTTCGGCATCAGCCTGTGCCATCAAAATTTGACGTCTCTTTTCAGATTCCGCATTTTTCTCATTCACTTGTTTTTGTGTTTCGGCTTTCGCAAGCATAGACGCACGTCTTGTTTTTTCTGTTTCAGCGTTTATTTTTTCAAGCTCAGCGTCAATTTTGGCTTGTTCAATATTCACTTCCCCTTGGGCAATTGCTCTTTGCCTATGGGCGATGTTGTTTACAGAATCTAAAACACTTTGCTTTTTAATACGCTCCAGCTCTTGTTCTTGAAGCGCTAGCAGCTCTTTAGCTTGGGTAAAGCTTTGCGGAAACTCAATGTTTGAAATGATGATATCATTTACTTTTATGCCGTTCTCGCTCAAGTTAGTCGTGAGGTATGTTTTCAATTCAGCAATAAAAGCCTGTCGTTGCGTGGTGAAAACAGAATCGACATGTAAGAATCGTATAGAAACACTGTTGGCTAATTCCAATTGCTTGGGCAATAAAATCAAGCTGTCGTAATTCCCTGTAGTTTTAAATTGAATCTTAAAATCTTCCATGTCTTCGATAACCCATCGTGTAGATAAATCAATTTTTAAGGGAATACCATCGCTTAGGCGGACATTCGTTAAAGATGATTTTGTGACGACCTGTTGACGAACGGCTAATTGTTTTTCGCAACTAGTTGAAAGGAAAAGAAGGCCAAATGCCAATCCTGTTAATGTGATTTTTTTGAGGTGTTGTACGTTTTTCATGACTCTAGATGTATTAATTATAACTCGTTTACAGAGTAAAACTAATAAGCACTAGAGACGAAATAGGGGAGGTTCTATTATTTGTGGTTGGTAGTTTATTATTTGCTAAATGATCCACCCAGCCGAGCTTGGACGTGGCACCCCTTCTTAAAAAGGTGAGGAATGTTTCTCCGTCGTCTTCAGTTATATTAAAAAGAGAGACTAGCCACTAATCCCTAGTTTCTCTTTTCAATCGGTTTAAAAAACTTAACATCAGCCAGAACAGTGCCAAATGGAGGTATAGAAGCCAAAAGGGCTAAGGCTGTAGTTTTCCATTTCCAGCTGTATTCTTGACTGACGATATAGACATACAAGCAATAGAGAATAAACAAAAGGCCGTGTATCATTCCAAAGACTTTGTTGGGTTCAGGAATGTCCATCATGTATTTCATGGGCATACCAACCCCTAAAAGGAATACCCAACTTATAGCTTCTAAGATGGCGAAAAAGCGCAATCTGCCGATGTTCGTTTTTAACATATTCTTATTTTATGGCGGCAAATGTAAGTGTTGAATGAAACTAATTAATTAAACCTTCAATAAGTATTTAAAGTTTAAAAACACTTGTATATTCATGCTCTGCAATACAATAAGGTAAAAGAAAAGTTTGTTCAAAGTTGGGGCGTTTTAGGTAAGAATTGGGGCATAAACCGTATAATGGCTCAAGTCTTTACTTTTAATATCCCCAGAGGCGCTTTCAGCCGAAGAGATTATGGCAGAGCTGAATATCTCTCGCGGAAACGCCAACATGAATGTGAGATCGTTAATGGATTGGGGTATCGTTATTAAAGTGGTAAAGTCAGGGGATAGTAAGGAGTTCTTCTTTTCTGATAAAGACATTTGGGATTCAGCGAAACAAATAAGAATAAGAAAGACGGAAACGAGAGATTGATCCTTTATTAAAAGTATTAGAATCTATAACAGAAGTAGAAGGAAGTAAGGAAGAAGTAAAAACTTTAACAGCAGTAACGCAAGACTTTGAAGTCTTTGCAAAGAAGTTGACAAAAATGGCAGACATGGCTATTAAGTCCTATGAGCATTGGTTTACAGGAACTTTAATGAAACTATTTAAATAAAAAAATGTACAACCAAATTTTCAATCAATCTTTAAACAATCTTTCGAGTCGTGACAGATACTAAACAACAACTCTATTCACTTTGCGTAGATCAGCTGAACTCTAAGATTAAAGAAGTGCACTCTGCAATTGCGCTGCAGCAGGACTCCACCAAAGGTGATACCAAAAGTTCCGCTGGCAACAAATACGAAACCGGTGCCGCCATGACGCATTTAGAATTAGAGAAACTCGGGAATCAATTAAAAGTATTAGAAACTAATTTGAGGAAACTAAACGCCTTTCAAGATGTACCTACTTCTGAAACCGTACAAGCGGGCAGTTTAATTAAAACAAAGCATAACTCTTTTTGGATTAGCATTGGAGTAGGAGAAGTGCGTATCAGAAACGAAAAGCATTATGTTGTTTCGCCAATTTCGCCCATAGCACAGCAGTTTTTAGGCAAGGAAGCTGGATTTGAATTTGTATTTAATAAACAGAAAGACTGTATTTTGGAAGTTGTATAAAGATTAAGACATGAAACTATATTAACCAGCACTTCTTGCGTTTTGTATTCTCATTGCAAATCAGGCGTTTTGCCAATCCACTGACGAACAAGACGTGAAATACGTCATCGTAGTTTTGTTTGATGCTATGCTCAGTTTAAATGCAGCGGCCCTTAAAAAGTGCTTTAATGAGGACGCTAATCCTGAAACAGTTTACATAAAGGATGGTGAATCGAAAGTGCATCGCTCTAAAGCACAAGAGTTTATTGATGGTGTTACCGCTGAACACAAGGAGGTTTACAACGAAGTCTTAAAGGAATAAGAAATTGAATTTGATGGGCTAATGGCTTCTGTTTGGGCGCCTTATGAGTTTTACTTGGATGATAAATTCTTGCACTTTAGCGTCAATTCCATTCAATTGTTTAAAAGCAACGATGGTTGGAAAATAACGTATATGATAGACATAAGAGGAACGGAAGGGTGTTTGGATTGAGATTTGGACTGTAGCCGTATTATTTAATGCCGCAGTCTTGCTTGAATTTGTAGCACTCAGACTCTTTACTTTCACAATCTCCGTTCTTGCAAATAGTTATGGAAACCCAACCATCGCATTCGCCTTCACCATAATTAACAAGCGCTGCAGTAATGCTGTTTTCGCGGTACTTTACCCAGCCACTTACAATACAATCGCAATTGTCACCTTCAATTAAATCCTCCAGAATATTAACTTGAATGTTAGGCCGAGTTGTATACGGATCCATGTAGGTAGCATCAAATGTTTCGATACTGTTGTTCAAGTCGCATTTTTTCTCATCGTCCATTTTTTCGCAACTTGTAAATGCGAGTAGACATAGAGTTAAAATGGTATATAGATTTTTCATATTCAAGAGTTTGAAGTGATGAAAATAAAAATTATTAATTTATATCAATTTAGTTCGGTAATAGCTAAAAGCGTTCATGATAAAGAAACGTCTTGTAGAATTTAGATACACACCAAACGTTAATCTGCGTCTGCCTTGCAATGAGAGTTGCGTTTGCGTGGACTTCCTTCCGTATGTGTGACCTTCTTTTATGGAAGAGATTTCGTCCCAAGTAAATTTTTTGGATTTACCAAGAAACCCAATACCTGAAAATATTTTAACGCCTTGCTTGGTTAATGTGAGTTCAGCTTTCCCAAATACAGTCATCAAACCTACCTAAACACAACAGATTCAATCAGAAATGGAATACAAAATAAAGAAGTTGCCATATGGAATTTGCGGGAAATAATTTGTGGACCATAATAGCTTCATAAGGAAGCTCCAGACCAAACAATCATAAATGGAATAATGAAAAAAGCGATAGGAGCGCGCGTTTTATCGCTAATGGTGTCATAGTTAAACCCTTCTTTAACTCGGGCGCCTTTCGGCGGATTGTTGATGTCAATACTCTCAGCTTTGGTTTACAACTAGATCAGAAAGCTTAAAGACATTACTGCATTTTTGTCAAAACACGACATCTGCAGCAACGTTTACATCTTACTTTTGAATGGTATGTTTACACTTTGGGCAATTCATTTAAAACCCAGTAAGCAATCTTAAATATTTGGCGCCTTCATCGGTAAGCGCCTTGGTGTAAAAGTTACTGTTGTATGTGTACGACATTGATTTACAGTCGTCAGCGAAATTGCAATAGCCTTCAATCTTAGCGTTGGGCTTGTAAAAGGTCATCAGCACAGTGAATTCACAACCGGAGGTTCCATTTGTATTTAGATCAACACATTCTGTAACTTTCGTCAATTCTTCAAGTTCGCTTATGTCAAAAAGTAGATCTTTCGAACCATCTAAATTCATCTTTTCTACAGTTACCTTTTCAACATCGGCAAATGTGTCTTCAACATTAGAAGAAGGGCTGCAGGCTTGAAAAATAAAAAGGGATGACAGTAAAATGATAAGGGATATAAAGTGTTTCCTCATGTTTAATCTAAATATGAAATAAGTGATGCGACTGATGCGCGGTTGTTGTAATTAAAGTCAAAATACTTAAAGCCAATTTTGCCATCGCAGTGGATGACAAATGTGGCGGGGACAGGCAGCCTAGCCTCGTCTTGAGCGTTTATATCATCAGTGCCTTGACCCTGCTTGCTATCTACTTTTCTCAGGTAGTTTTCATTTACTTTAAAGATGACATCAAATCCTTCCATTATTTCTTCATTGTGGTCAGAGAGAATAATAAAATTAACGCCAGTATTTTCAATGGTTTTCAATGCATTCTCGGGTGTTTCTGGAGTTATAGCGACAACTACTGCGCCTTTTTCAGAAAGTAAATTCAATGAATCGCTCATATTACTCAAATACATGTCGCATTCAGAACACCAGTGCCCACGATAAAAGATGATGATGATGTTTTTTTCCTTTAAAGTCTCTTTGCTGTCAAAAAGATTCCCATCTAAATCATACGCCTTAAAATGTGGCACCTTGTCTCCAACATCAAGCCCTTCAGGTAAATCATGATTGGTGTCAATCCCATACTCCTCCTGACCAAAAACTGTAACTGCAAAAATTATAGTAACGAAAATGGAGAGTTTAAACTTCAGCATAGTCATTGGCTTTGGAATTCAATAACAAATAAACGAAAAAGGAGACCGTAATGGGTCTCCTTAAATTATAGTAAAATGGCAAAAGATTATGCCATTGCTTTTTCCTTGTAAAGCTTTTCGCGCTGCGCTTGCACCTTAGAGTCTTTCACATACTCATCATAGGTCATTAACTTATCAATGACACCGTTTGGCGTAATTTCAATAATTCTGTTTGCCACTGTATGTGTAAACGTATGGTCATGCGATGTAAAGAACACAGTGCCTTTAAAATCCATTAACGAGTTGTTGAAAGCTGTAATAGACTCAAGGTCAAGGTGGTTGGTCGGCTCATCTAAGATTAGCAAGTTAGCCTGTGCCAGCATTACTCTAGAAAGCATACAACGCACTTTTTCACCTCCAGAAAGTACACTCGAGCTCTTGAAAGATTCTTCTCCTGTAAACAACATTTTGCCTAAGAAACCGCGAACGAAAGATTCGTCTTTGTCTTCAGAGTAATTTCTTAGCCAATCAATAAGGTTATCATCAGAGTTAAAATAATCTGCGTTTTCATTCGGTAAATACCCTTTTGTTATGGTTTGACCATACTGAAACTCACCTGTATCTGCTTTAACTTCGTCTACTAAAATTTGGAACAACGTGGTGATCGCTAAGCTACTTTTACTCAAAAATGCAATCTTATCTCCACGGTTTACTTTAAAGTCAACTTTATTGAACAAGTTAATTCCGTTTAGGGTTTTGCTCAAGTTGTGCACTTCTAATATCTGATCACCAGCTTCACGAATCTGATCGAATATAATAGCTGGGTATTTTCTTGAAGAAGGTTGAATGTCACTAATGTTAATCTTATCCAACAGCTTCTTGCGACTTGTAGCTTGTTTAGATTTAGAAGCATTCGCGCTAAAGCGAGATATAAATTCCTGAAGCTCTTTTTTCTTGTCTTCTGCCTTTTTATTAGCGTTTGCTCTTTGTCTTAAAGCTAATTGGCTAGACTCATACCAGAACGTATAGTTACCAGTATACATTTTCACTTTCTTGAAATCGATGTCTACAATGTGCGTACAAACAGTATCTAAGAAGTGACGGTCGTGAGAGACAACGATCACGGTGTTTTTAAAGTTTAATAGAAAATCTTCTAAGAAACTTACAGTCTCAATATCCAAGTCATTGGTAGGTTCATCCAGAATAAGAAGATCAGGGTTTCCGAAAAGCACCTGTGCTAAAAGCACACGAACTTTCTCGTTACCTGGCAAATCCTTCACCAACATGTAATGCTTGTCTTCAGGAATTTTTAATCCGCTTAAAAGCGTAGCAGCATCACTTTCAGCATTCCATCCGTCCATTTCTGCGAATTCAGCTTCAAGCTCAGACGCTTTAATGCCGTCTTCTTCAGAGAAATCAGGTTTTGCGTAAATCGCATCCTTTTCTTGCATTATTTCCCACAATTTCTTGTGACCCATCATAATGGTATTCAATACAGTACACTCGTCATATTCAAAGTGGTTCTGTGAAAGAACAGCCATTCTTTTTCCTGGCTCCATTGAAATATGTCCCGAATTAGGGTCAATTTCACCAGAAAGGATTTTTAGAAAAGTAGATTTACCAGCGCCATTGGCACCAATAACACCAAAGCAATTGTCTCCGCTAAACTTGATGTTTACGTCATCAAATAGAACGCGTTTTCCGTATTGAAGAGAAATGTTCTGTGCTGCAATCATGAACTGTAAAATTTAAGGCCGCGAAAATAATTTAAATACGCGAACGAACTAATTGAGAATCATAAATTTAACTCAGAATTAAACACTTCAAAATCAAAGTGTTGTTGTGTTAGATTTATAAAAAATAAAAAAGAGTGTTTGATTTTGAATTAGACGATACGAATGCCTTTGTCTTCAAGGGTAATGAGTCTTTGTTTGTAAAGTGCACCAACAGCTCTTTTAAAAGCTTTTTTACTCATTTCCAATTCATCTGCAATTACCTGCGGATCACTCTTGTCCGTTAATGCCAAATAACCATCGGCTTTTTTCAATTCTTTAAACAAATACTGAGAATCGTTGTCTAAACCTTGCGTTCCAACTTGCGTTAAGCGGATGTCAAGTTTGCCATCTTCGCGCACTGACTTTACAAAAGCAGCTTTTCTATCGCCTGTGTGTAAGTCTTGAAAATTCTCGTTGTGGTAGATTAAACCTCGAAACCTATTGTTCACGATAACGTTAACACCTAAGTCAGATTCATCAATAACCATGATTTCTACTTTCTGACCTTCTTCTAATTCATCGCGGTGTTCTCTTAAGTAGCTGTCTATTTTAGAGCTTGCTGCTAACTTGTTGTAACGAGCATCTAAATAACAATAGACAATGTACCAACCGTCAATAACCATTGGGCTTTTCTGTTGGTTGAAAGGCGCCAACAAATCTTTGTTAATGCCCCAATTCAGGAATGAACCAAAATTGCTATTGCTTTTCACTTGTACATAGCCAAATTCCCCAAGAAGCACTGATGGTTCAAATGCAGAAGCCACAAAGTCATCGCGATTGTTGCGGTAGGCAAACACCTCTAATTCTTCCTCAAGTTCAATTTCATAATCAATCTCAAAGTCAGGTAAAAAGATGCGTTCTCCATCCCGGTCTTCCAAGTCATACCCTTTTTCAGATTTTGAGATAACCGTGACTAAATTGTATTTGCCTATTTCTATCACAACAGTTTATTCTAACAAGGCGCCAAAAGTACTATTAAAGTAAACGCCTTGAAGCATTAATATAAACTGTTAAGGGAATGTCAATTTGTAGTATGGCATGCACTAAGCATGACAATTATCTTACTTTTGAATTCAATTCATAAAACAATAAATAATTAAACAAAAACGATGAAATCATTATCAACATTAGCAATTGCCCTAGTTCTATCCGCATTTAGCGCGCAAGCCATTACGGTGGACGAAATACTGAAAAATTACTTTGAAAACACTGGTGGAAAAGTCCTTTGGGAAAAAATGGAGTCCATGAAAATGACTGGAAGTGTGCCAACCCCTCAAGGTGATTTTCCTTTTGTTGTCTTCAGTAAGTCTCCTAATAAAACACGTATTGAAGTAGATATACAGGGTATGCAAATGATACCACAATGTTACAATGGTGAAATAGCTTGGACTTTAAACCCATTCGCTGGAGGAAAGACGGCCGCAAAAATGACAGATGAAGAAACGAAAGAATTGGCTGAAGAGGCAATTTTTGAATCAGAGTATATCGACTATAAAAAGAAAGGTCATGAAATTACTTTGGAAGGACAGGAAGTAATTGATGGTGTGGACTGTTACAAGTTAAAAGTGCATAAAAATGTAGGCAATGACTTGGAAGAGTCTGTAGAGTATCATTTTTTTGATTCTGAAAACTTTGTGCCGATAATGATTAGATCTACTTTAAAGACGGGTCCGGCTAAAGGTTCTGCCACGGAGGAATATTTAAGTGATTATACAGAAACAGACTATGGCGTGATTATACCCTACTATTTCGAAACTAAAATGGAAGGCCAAGTCGTAAATAAAATTGTTATTGAGAAAGTTGACATCAATATTGAGATGGATGACAATATTTTTGAAATGCCAGCCGCTGAGTAAAATTCAAACGCTTTTATAAAAACCTCGATTCATCGGGGTTTTTTTAACCTAAAATTTTTGAAAATGAAAACAATAAAATATGTATTGCTAAGTCTGTTGAGCCTACCGCTTTTTGCTAAGGCACAAATGCAAATGGACGGTAAGACCTTATTTGGTGCAATCCGTGCCCGTCAAATCGGACCAGCAACCATGAGTGGAAGAATTTCAGATTTGGCTGTTGTGAACAGTGATCCGACAATATTGTATGTTGGTGCTGCCGGTGGCGGTGTTTGGAAATCCACAAGTGCTGGTGCAGAATTCAGACCAGTCTTTGATGACTATACAATGTCTATTGGTAAAATCACCATCGATCAAAACAACCCAGATACAGTTTGGGTTGGAACTGGAGAACCTTGGGTGCGCAACAGTACTTCTGTTGGAAATGGTTTGTATAAAACAACCAATGGAGGAAAAATTTGGAGCTTTATGGGATTACCGAAAAGCGAACGCATTGCAGATATCATTGTAAATAGTGATGACCCAAATACGGTTACAGTTGCCGCTCAAGGTCAACTTTGGAGCGCGAACGAAGAGCGTGGCGTATTCCAGACGAAAGATGGCGGTGCAACTTGGGAGAAAGTATTTTACATAGATGAACACACAGGTTGCTCAGATTTATCTGTTGATCCAGAAAACCCAAATGTGCTTTACGCTGCAATGTGGAGCCACAGAAGATATCCTGACTTTTTTGATTCAGGAATGAAACACTTAGAAGGGTACACAAGTAAAAGTGGAATTTATAAAAGTACAGATGGTGGAGCCAATTGGTCTAAAATGGAAAATGGGATTCCAGCAGATCCTAAAGGTCGTATTGCTATTGCTGTTGCGCCTTCAAATGGCAATAAACTTTACGCTTCTGTTGAACTGGAAGATGAGAAAACACGTGGTATGTATTCATCTGATGACGCAGGAGCAAATTGGGAAAGACAGTCAGGTGTATTCGGTGTTACGGTAAGGCCATTTTACTTTTCACGAATCGAAGTATCTCCGCATAACGACACAACGCTGGTTAAAGGCGGGTTGAATCTATCAATCAGCAACGATGCAGGCGGTTCTTATAGGACCGTAGGTAGTGCTGTGCATTCAGATGTGCATTGCATGTGGTTAGATCCGAATAATGAAAAACATATGATTGTAGGAACTGATGGCGGTGTTTACGAATCGTATGACGGTGGATACATGTTCAGAATGTACATGAACCTTCCCGTATCTCAGTTCTATCACGTAAGTGTAGATAATGCAAGGCCTTACAACGTTTATGGTGGATTGCAGGACAATGGGTCTTGGTATGCACCAAGTCAAAAGTCTGGCGGAATTACAAACAGCGATTGGCATTCTACTTTTGGTGGTGATGGATTTTATTCATTTGCGCACAAGAAAGACCCAGATGTAATCTACTGTGAGTATCAAGGTGGGCAAATGGTGAGGTACAATAAGAAGACAGGCCAAGCGAAAGACATCAAACCTTATCCTGTAAAAGGAGAGAAGTCGTTTCGTTATAACTGGAATGCGCCAATTCACTTAAGTGAGACAAATGATGAGCGCTTCTATTTTGGATCGCAATTCTTGTTTATGTCTATGGATAGAGGTGATTCTTGGAAAAGAATTTCCCCAGATTTAACAACAAATGACCCAGAAAGACAAAGACAAAAAGTTACGGGAGGTATCACGGTTGATAATTCAACGGCAGAAAACAATACAACTATCTACGCTATTGCGGAAGGTTACAAGAATGAAAATGAGATTTGGGTAGGTACAGATGATGGAAATTTACAGGTAACAGAAAACGAAGGTGGTGATTGGAATAATGTTGTAGAAAATATAGAAGGTTTACCAGAAAACAATTGGGTGTCATTCATTGAGCCAAGTCGATTTAATGCGGGTTCTGCGTTCGTGTGTTTTGATAATCATAGAAACGGAGATAAAAAGCCGTATGTGTTCAAAACAAACGACTTAGGTAAAACATGGGAAAGTATAACTACAACAGATATTAAAGGGTATGCATTAAGTATTCGTCAGGATTTTGTAAATCCAGATTTACTGTTTTTAGGAACTGAGTTTGGATTGTACATAACCATTGATGGTGGTAAAAACTGGAACCGCTTTGAGAACAATATGCCAAAAGTTGGCGTCCGCGATATGGTTATTCAGAAAAGAGAAAATGCCTTGGTTATGGGAACCCATGGAAGAGGTATTATTATAATTGATGACATTTCACCGCTTAGAAAAGTAAACGAAGAATTGCTTTCGCAAGACTTAGTATTTTTTGAAGGTGAGCCTACCATGTTGAAAGTCCCTGGAGCGGGTGGAGGCTGGTTTGGCGGTGCAGGAAACTTTATTGGTGCTAATCCCAACACCAATGCGCAAATCACCTACTACATGAAGAAGAGACACACCTTCGGTAAAATGTACATCGAAGTGTTCGATGGCAATGGAAACCTAGTTAAAAAGCTACCTGCGGGCAAAAGTGCGGGTATAAACAGTGTGGACATGCCCACTTCATTACCTAAACCTAAGGCTGCGCCAACGCACAATAGAATGGCGCTCTTTGGATCAATGAGTGGTCCAAACCTAAGTATGGGTAAATACAAGGTTGTTTTGACAAAAGGTAAAAAGACGTACGAAACTTCTTTTGAGCTAGGGTATGACGAAGATTCCCCATATTCAGAAGAAGACAGAAAGACACAGGGATACACTGTAATGTCTTTGTATAACTTAACTGAAGACATGGCTTACTATTATCACGGGTTGAATGAAATTGCAAGCCAGGCAGATGCATTGGCTGAAGCAAGTCCTAAGTTTAGTAAAAAACTTAAAGCTATTTCAAAAGAAGCTGATGAGTATAAAAATTCTCTTGTAGCAATGGGGGGTGATGGTTATGTAAATGAAGGCGAGGCAATCCGTGAACGTATTTCTAACCTCTACAGGCAAGTAGCCAGTTATCCTGGAAAACCTTCTAATTCTCAAATAGAAAGAACAAATGTTCTGGAAAATGATATGCAAGAGATTGCGAGTACATACAATGAAATGTGGGAAGGAGATATTGCAAAAATCAACAAATCATTATCTAAAAAGGAGCTAAAGACTATTGAGGTAGAATCTAAAGAAGATTTTCTCTCGAGTAAAAAGGCGAATAGCTCTGGTGGTAATTACAGCGAATGGCATAAGTTAAATTTATTTTAATCTTAAAAAGGCTCCCATGTGGAGCCTTTGTTATTTCTAGAATCAATCTTTACATAAAATAAGACTGTCGAAAAAAAGGCTTGTTTCAAAAGGAAACAAAGATATTTGACAAAATTAGAAATCATGAATTTTCATACACGCAAATGGGTTAAACCCGAAGATCTAAATCCTAACAATACTTTATTTGGAGGAAAGTTACTCGCTTGGATTGATGAGGAAGCTGCACTTTACGCTATCAATCAATTAGAGAACAAAAAGGTGGTTACCAAATACATATCTGAAATCAACTTTATTAGCTCTGCTAATCAAGGTGATATTATTGAAATTGGACTAGAGCCTGTAAAGTTTGGAAAAACATCACTCACGTTACGGTGTGTGGTTCGAAACAAAATGACTTGGAAGGAGATCATTCGTATAGAATCTATTGTTATGGTAAACTTAGGCGAAGAAGGAAAGCCGGCTGCACACGGTCACACTGAAATTGAGTATGTAAAAAATAGAATAAAAGAATAGAGCCTATCCTTTCAGCTCAATTTTACAGCGTTCTTCTTTGATGAGTTCAATGACTTTTTCTGTAGAAAACTCTTCTTTCGATTTATTCACTTGTTCTTTGTGATAAGCTTTTAGGCGTTTTCTTAGAGCAGATTCTGCGAAACGTTTAACATCTAGGTCGTTTTCTAAAATCAATTCTGGCACAAGTGTGGGCTTGCCATTCTCTCCTTTTGCCACCATTGTAAAATAGCAGGTGTTGGTGTGTTTAACCGTTTTAGTTTTTACATTTTCGGCTGTTACCTTAATACCTACTACCAGCGAAGTTCGCCCCACATAGTTTACACGAGCCATCATAGAAACTAACTCGCCAACTTCTACGGGTTGTAAAAATTCTACTCCGTCCACAGATACGGTTACACAATAGTTTCCAGCATGCTTGGTGCTAGCGGCAAAAGCGACCTTATCCATTAACGAAAGAAGGATGCCTCCATGAATTTTCCCACCAAAATTGGCGTAGGAAGGAATCATGAGTTCTGTTATTGTGGTGTCTGAATACCGAGGATTGTAGGGTTCCATAAGAAAAGGGAATGTTTGAGCCCTCTAAATTAACTTGTTTTTCAATTGTTTTGTAAAACAAGATTATGGCTTTACTCTTAAGCTGCATGCAGCCCGAATTGAAATGCAACGAGTTGCCACGTTCTTTATCTTTAATCATAGAGCTGTGATAGGTTTGATTATATGAAAGTCTAAAACTTTTGTTTGAATTATGATTATTTAAAACATAAAATAATTTTAACTGAAGTGAAAAACTTTGTGAGCCTCATTTCTTTTTTACACCACGAATAGGTATTGCATTCAATGGGTTTTCAGGCCAGCTGTGTTTCGGGTAGCGTCTTTTTAATTCCTTACGAACTTCAAAATATGTGTTAGCCCAAAAGCTTTTCAAGTCTTTTGTTATTTGTACAGGTTTAAAGCCAGGTGAAAGTAAATGAAGGATAACAGAATTCTTACCTAGGTTTATACTCGGTGTATTTTCCAAACCAAACACCTCTTGCAAACGCACAGCTAATATTGGACTGTCTCCATTTTCTTTGTATTCTAGTTTTACAGCCGAACCACTTGGAACATTTAGCCTAACTGGTGCTAACACATTTAGCTTCTGTTGAAAATCCCAGTCCAAAGAATTGAATAAAAGTTCGGCAAGTTTCAGTTTTTTCAAATCATCTATGCGCCTCACATCTTTTAAATAAGGACCGAGCCAAGTTTCAGTAGTTTCAAAAAGAGCCTCAGCGTCCATGTTTGGATAATCCTCTTTTGTATTCCACTTAGCGAGAGACTTTACACGGTTTTGTAATTGTTTAAATTCTGCATTTAAATCGAGTAAATGTTTTCCGTCTTTGCGGATAGCATCGCATATAGCTTCAATTTTTAATTTTGGATCAGGGTTTTGCAGAGGTTTGGATTGCAGAATTATACTTCCGATTCTCAGATCTGTGCTTGCTGTAAATTCATCAATTCTCGAATCCCATTTTACAATTTCCTTGGTTTCAAGGAAAGGTTGTAAATCAGTTGGATTTAAAGGTGCGGCTAAAAAAATCTTTCCCATTCCGTCTCGGGCATTTACGTTTGCTGCTGCTAACCAAGGCTCAAAGGCTAAATCATCTTTGTGGCCAATCATTGCGATTTTTCCATTAGCCAGTTGAAACTGAGCATTGTTGCCTGGTCGAGAGTGCGCTATGCGCTCAGGGTACGCAAACACTAAAATCAAACCAGCGTCATAAGGGTCGAAATGAGAATTGTCTTCATCGGTTTTAAATAGCTGTCTATAAGAGCTGGAGATTTGATCGATACGTTTCCAAGCTCTAGAAAGCTGTCCTGTTTTCCTAAAACGTCTTAATTTTTCAATTCGGATGCATAGGTCAACACCAGCATCACGTTGCAACGGATCTTTTTCTTCTAGTACGGCAGCGATATCTGTAGCAAGCCCCACTTGATCCATTTCATTGGCTTTTAGCAGCATGTGGGCAATGCGCGGGTGGCATGGCAATGCATGCATTTTACGTCCGAGCTCAGTGATTTTATTTTTATCTAAAGCCTCCAGTTGGGTCAGTAGCTCCTTGGCTTGATTTATATGACCTATTGGCGGTGGATTTAGCCAAGTTAAATTTCGAATATCGGAAACACCCCATTGGGCCATATCTAATACTAAATCTGCTAAATCGGCTTCGAGTATTTCTGGAGTTCTGTGTTCTGTAAGTTGGGCATGTGTGGCTTTCGTCCAGATCCGGTAACAGGTGCCTGGAGAGAGGCGACCTGCTCTACCAGTACGTTGTGTTGCTGAGTCTTTGTCTACTTGTATTGTTTCTAAACGAAATAGCCCTGAGTTGGGGTCAAATTTTGAAACCCTAACGAAGCCACTGTCTATAACTATTGTGATCCCTTTAATGGTTAAACTGGTTTCTGCTATTGTTGTGGCTAAAACAACTTTTCGTTTTCCCGACTTACTCGGAAGTATAGCGCGTTGTTGTTGGCTTGAAGAAAGCATTCCGTAAAGTGGTGTGATTTCAAATCCACGCAAGTAAGATTTTAAGATGTCTTCGCATCGTTTAATCTCAGCTTGTCCTGGAAGGAAAACAAGCGTATCGCCCTCTGTATTTTCTTTAACAGCTTCAATAACTGTTTGCGCACATATTTCTGGAATGTGACGGACGTCATTCCCGCTTCCGTACTTTATGTCAACAGGGAAGAGGCGACCTTCACTTTTAACTACAGGAGCATTTAACAGCCCAGACAATTGAGGTAGATCTAATGTTGCAGACATCACAACTATTTTCAAATCTGGCCTCAATATTTGTTGGGCTTCTCTAGACAAGGCTAGAGCAACATCGGCATGAATGCTACGTTCGTGAAATTCATCAAATATGACCGCTGCGGCATCTTCTAAAGCATTGTCAGATTGCAACATTCGCGTGAGTATGCCCTCTGTTAAAACTTCAACTTTTGTTTTGCTACTGGTTTTACTTTCGAAACGAATGCGGTAACCAATGGATTCTCCAATTTGCTCACCAAGCATTTCTGCCATGCGATATGCAATAGTCTTTGCTGCAAGGCGCCTAGGTTCAAGTATGTAAATCTTCTTTCCGCTTAACCACTCTTCATTTAAAAGGGCCAGCGGTAAAAGCGTGCTCTTTCCTGCTCCGGTTGGTGCATTAATAATAAGCGTGTTGTTTGTACTGAGTTTCTGAAGAATTTCAGGAACAACTTCTGCAACAGGCAGGTTAAAAGACTGAAGATTGAACGACAACGGAATACTGAATTAAGGTTGTAAAAATAGAGTAGTTTCTTTTGAATTGAGTTGTTTTCGAAAATCGGCCATTTGAAGTAATTTCTAGCTTCTATTGAAAAACGTAAACATCTGGTTTTAAACGACCTGCTAAAGCGTCAAAACGCACTTAGCAGAGAAGAGGTTAAAATGGTTATACCGAGTTGGTTATAAGCTATTTAGCTTATAACGCCTTAAATTTGATTTCAAAATTGACCTTTAATTCTCAACGCTTTAACATTTCCTAGGCTATACTTATCAACATGTAGGTGTAGAAAACCTGCAGCATGCAGTTTTGTAGCCTCGCATTGTTGAGTGGCTGATCATTGTTTTGAATTCATATTTAGTGATATATTTATATCAAACTACAACACAAATCAACAAATGATAAAATTCTACTTCAGTGCACTATGCTTGACAGTCGGCCTTGCGGGATTCTCACAAAACGCTCTAGATTTTGACGGGATTGATGATAAAGTAGACGTTGGCAACCCAGCGGGACTTCAGATATCTGGAAATAATATTACGGTTGAAGCGTGGATATATCCGACTACTTGGGCAAGTTTAGTTTGGCAGGGTAATGTTGTGAATCAAGAAAACAACTCAACCAACGACGGCTTTATGCTTAGAGTAGGGGAAAGTGGTAAGATTAACTTTGGTGTGGGAACGGCTAACACGAGTTGGTATGAGCTCAATACTGTAGCGAATACCCTCTCTTTAAACACCTGGGCTCACATTGCGGGAACATACGATGGTACAACATTAAAAATATTCAAAGATGGTGTTCAAGTAGGAACTTCAACAGTTTCAGCTGGAGCGGTAGTTGCAGGTAATGTTGCTTTGACTATTGGTGCCCGTAGAACAGATCGTTTTTTTACTGGTAAAATTGATGAAGTAAGAATTTGGACGGTAACACGTACTGCAGGCGAATTAACGCAGGGGATGACTAACGAGTATTGCGGTTCAAAAACAGGGTTGGAGTTTTATGCAAAATTTAATGAAGGTCAAGCGGGTGGGGTCAATACTGGAATAACAACACTTCCTGATTTTTCAGGAAACGCGAATAGTGGAACGCTTAGTGGCTTTGCGTTGAGTGGGGCGAATTCGAATTGGATTGGTGGCAAAGCTTTAACACTGCCTCCAGGTGACTCTGTGGCGGTTTCAGATAGCTTATGCGATGGGTACAATTACTACGTTGGAGATACGGTTATTTCTATACCAGGTAACTATTTTGTGCATACAGCCAACATTAATGGTTGTGATTCTTTAATCAATCTTACATTGTATCCGCAATCTGTCGATGCTTCAACGTCTTATGTTGGTCAGAGTTTTTTGGCCAATCACAGTGGTGTAAACGTAACGTACCAATGGTACAGTTGCGCAAGTGGTGGAATACTTGTTGGAGAAACCAATCAGGTTTTTTGGCCGAGTAACAATGCGGAATATGCAGTAACTGTCAAAGAAAACAACTGTGAGAAAAAATCTGATTGCATGAGTTTACTGTATGCGTCAGCGGATGAATATGTTTTAGGTAAGTTGAAGGTTTACCCGTCTCCGGCAAACGAGAGTATTGTTATTGACATGGAACTTGTAAACGGACCTTTAGAAATATCAATACTTAATCTTGCAGGACAACGAATCCTATCGCAAGAAGTCACAGAAAATAAAGTGAGATTAAACATCAGCTACCTGTCTAGCGGGTCATATATACTTAATGTGAAAAATGAATCGAGTGTTTATGTAGAGCGTTTTGTGAAGCAGTAACGAAATTCCTTAAATAGAAAAGCCGCAAATAAGTATTTTCGGCTTTTTAATTATTTTTTTCTTCTTAAATCGACATTTGAACAATTTTCTCAACGTCTTTTGGTGTTAGCGTTTTGTTTTCGCCAATAGCAACCCAACCGCGTTGCTTAAGTGCATTTGCCACTTTCGCAGGAGTTTCGTTTGCTTGGTTGGTATACAACGATAATTTGGTCTCTATACCTAGACTGTGGAAGAATGAGTCAGTTGTTTCAATAGCTTGCTTTGCAACATCATGATCATCTTGACCGGCAATGTTCCAAACTCTGCGACCAAACTGAGCAAGTTTCAATTTTTTAGATTCCAAATTATGTGTGTAATGACTTGAAGCTAATATGGCTAATGTTCTAGCGTGATCTATTCCGTAAAGGGCTGTGAGTTCATGACCCATTGCGTGAATGGCCCAGTCGGTCGGCACTCCTTTTTGAATTAACCCATTAAGCGCCATTGTACAACTCCACATAAAATTAGAAGCGGCTGTATAGTCTTCCGGGTTTTTTAAAACAATCGGTGCTGTTTCAACAAGCGTTTGTAAAACGCTTTCTGCTAAGCGGTCCTGCAGATTACCTCCAGTCGGAAAGGTTAAATACTGTTCCATTACATGTGTAAATGCATCTGCAATGCCGTTGGCAATTTGTCGCTTTGGTAAAGTGGACACTACTTGTGGATCGAGTATTGAAAATTTAGGAAACAATCCAGGGCCGCCCATTCCGAGTTTTTCGCCAGTTTCTTTGCGTGTCACTACTGCTCCCGAATTCATTTCTGAGCCTGTCGCTGGCAATGTAAGTACCGTGCCAAAGGGCAGGCCCTCGAATGTTCTGATGCTGTTCTTTAGAATATCCCAAGGACTTTCACCTTTGTATAATGCTGCCGATGACAAGAATTTAGTTCCATCAATAACAGAACCTCCGCCCACAGCCAAAAGGAAGTCAATGTTTTTTTCTTTTATCACGGCTAGTGCCTCAAGCAAAACTTCATACTCTGGGTTGGGGGGGATACCTCCAAACTCTGAAACATCATGGTCTTGTAAAGCTTCCATGACTTTTTTATAAGTGCCGTATTTTTTAATGCTTCCGCCTCCGTAAAGCACAAGTACTTTAGCGTTAGATGGTATTTCTTCAGCAAGATGTGGCAGTTGGTCTTTTCCAAATATGATTTTGGTTGGATTGTAAAATTCAAAATTATTCATGGTTATTATTTTTAACAGAAATCGTCTTTACACTCTAGACTTTCGTCTGCTTTAATTTCCAATTGATTAAATGCATCTATAAATGTTTCTGGTGCTTGCGCGCCTTGAATCATATACTTGTCATTAATGATGAATGTTGGAACGGCTGAAACACCTGCAACTTTGTATTGTTGTTCTGTAGCTTTTACTTCGTTTGTAGCCTTTTCGCTTTGTAGATAAGTCGAGGCTTCATTTTTGTCTAGACCACCATTTACTGCAACCTTTAGAATGCCGTCTGTAGTGGTTAAGTCAATTCCATCCACAAAATATGCTTTAAAGAAAGCGTCTGCCATTTCATTTTGAAGACCTTTCTCTTTGGCGAGGTGCATTACGCGATGGCTTTCAATTGTATTTGGAATGTTCGCAATATTTTCTGTTTTGAAAGCGAGGCCTTCCGCACCAGCCGTATCTTCTACACGTTTAAACATGTCTTTTCCAGATCCACCAAATTTATCCTCCAAAAACTTAAATTTATCAGCGCCTTCTATAGGCATGTTTGGATTTAATTGATAAGGCTTCCAGTTGATTTCGGCTTTTAAGCCAGATTGTTTTAGTGCCTTATTCAAACGTTCTTGACCAATGTAACACCAAGGGCAAACCACGTCTGAAACGATATCTATTTTTAAATTTTTCTCTTTTAACATTTTTTAAATGATATATGTTTCCCTATAACGCGACAAAAATTGATTCCTTTCGCAGGATACGCTAATCTATTTTAAAATTTATTTACCAAGAGAACTTAGTTAAAAATGTAAAACAGATATTGCAAGCTCTAATGTGAACTATGGGCAGCCATCTAGAAAAGTTAGTTAAAACTGAAATGCCTTTTGGTAAGTATAAAGGGAGGTTGCTCTGTTATTTACCAGAGCACTATTTAGTTTGGTATCATGCCAAGGGTTTCCCAAAAGGGCAGTTGGGAGATATGTTGCATACTATGTATGAGATTAAGTTGAACGGTTTAGAATATCTTTTAGAACCTCTTAAAAGAAATAGGACTTGAGCAAGCGCGCCTTAAAAAAGTACTTGAATGAATTAGAGAAAGACCAGCTTGAAGAGCAAATCATGGATTTGTATGAGCGCTTTAAAGATGTGAAAACGTATTACAATTTCGCGTTTAACCCGAATGAAGAAAAGCTCATGGAAGATGCGAAATTTAAAATCTCCAAAGAGTATTTTCCGTTGAGTAGAAGGCGGCCAAAAATGCGCAGATCCGTTGCTCAAAAACTTATTAAAAACTTTATTACGCTTGGTGTAGACGGCTTGCTTGTTGGAGATTTAATGCTTTATAACATTGAAATAGCTTTAATCTATAGTCGCGATCATGTGGTAAGGCAAGTTTCATTTTACAAAAGTATACTCACTTCTTTCGAGCAAGCAGTAGAATTTATTCAATCCTATGGTTTGTGGTCAGAATTCAAAGAAAGGATAGATCAAGTTTTAAATGATGTAGATGATCAGGAATGGGTAAATACCGAGGCTTTTGAACGCGCAATACTTTACAAACACACGGAATAACTTTTTTGTTAAATCATTGACATAAAGTCAATTGAAAAACGTTCTTATATACTTTTGGAGCACTTTTTAAATTTGCATGGAAAAATCATATTGGAGTACAAAACATCAAAACTTTGTAACTCAATTAGAGGTTTGTGATGTGTCTGATAAAGGCCCAAAAAAGAAATGCTGTAAAAGTTACAAGAAGAAGAAAAAGAAAGGGAAGTATTGTAAACGTTGCCCAAAACTTCTAATCAGTTAAGGTTATCTCACTACAACGCTGTCAATAAACAGGTCTTCGTCTGGCCAGCCGTATTTATCCGTTTTCACCGATGTTAATTTTGGCACAACGGAATATCCAGAAATAATTTTCCCAAATACTGTATGTTCATTGTCTATGTGGGCTGCACCTTTGTTCTTGGTGTAGTAGTCACGTTGATATTTAGTGAACTTTCTTCCAGAATCTTTTTCGTAATGATTTAGTACTTCATCGCTATACGTTGTGCCTTCCACAAAGTAAAACACAAACGGATCAGATCTTTTTTCAGGGTTGTCTTCATAATCTCTTGCCGCAGCAAGCATACCTTGTTTATGAATGTGTTTAATCGTAAATTCTGCTGGCACTGTGTACAAACCGATAGCGCGTTGAATGTCTACTTGCTGGTAGGAGTGAGCGCTTCCGCCTTGTGCGATAAAATTTTTTACGACTCTTGTAAAGACTGTGCCATTGTAATACCCGCTTTTTGCTAGCATTATAAAATTTGCACGATGCAATGGCACATCTTTAAAGAGCTGAATTCTAATATTTCCAAAGCGAGTGTAGATGTCTGCTATGGTTTCTGGGTTCTTTTCGCCAAAGGCAGTCAAGCGCTCCACAACATTGTCATTTCTAATAAAGGTGTCTTTAACTACTTTTTTAGGAACTGCTTTGGGTTTAGGTATGGAAAGGGCTTTTGTCTCAGTTGTTTCAGAAGAACTGCAAGAAGTAAGCACGGTGCTAATAAATAATAATAAACAGAAAAGCTTGTACACCATTAAAGAATCTTAACCAGTTGAATGTCAAACTTTACCGTTTGCCCAGCCATAGGGTGGTTGGCATCTAAAGTCACTTGGTCGCCACGAACAGATTTTATAGTCAATGGAAGTTCAGAACCGTCTTCATTCTCCGACATCAGTGTAACACCTCGTTTTATTTCTAAACCTATTGGAAGGTCGGATTTGTTAACAACCATCATAAGTTCAGAGTCAATTTCACCGTAAGCTTCATCAGGCTTTAAAGTAAGGGTTTTGCTTTCGCCCACTGTCATGCCAACAACGGCTTTTTCAATACCGGAAAGCATATAGTCCTTCCCTAAAGGAATTTCAAGGGGGCCTTGACCAACAGTGGTTTCAAATACTTTATCGCCTTTTGTGTAGCCAGTATAATGAATTGAAATTGTATCTGTACTTTTTGCTTTCATTTCAATAAAATTTATAGTTCAAAAATACTATGATATCTGTCTATTATGAACTTCTGGTGCAGAAATGTAAAACAGAATTTGACTCAATTTAATATTTAGAATCAAGCAGTAATTATCAGTTTTAATATTCATTTTAGCACAAAGAGGATTTTTGTTTATGAACTTTTATAATCACTTGTATACCGAAACAAGTATTCCTAAAAATGTAATCAAAAAAGTATTAGCGCTTTTCGATAAAGGAGCTACGATTCCTTTTATTGCGCGATACCGAAAGGAAGTGACAAGAGGTCTAGATGAAGTCCAACTAATTGCGCTAAAAGACCGCCATCATTTTTGGGTGGAATTCACCAAGCGAAAAGATTCGATATTAAATTCAATAGCAGAGCAGGGGAGGCTTACCGAAGAACTGAAAAGCCAAATTGGTAAAGCAGACACGTTTAGTCAGTTAGAAGACTTGTATTTGCCATTTAAGCAAAAACGAAAAACTAAAGGCCAAAAGGCAATTGATTTAGGTTTAAAACCTTTGGCGATATTTATTCAAAAGGAAGTTAGAGATTCAAGAATTGAACAACGAGCTGAGTCTTTTGTCAAAGGTGATGTGGAATCGGTTGATGAAGCATTAGCTGGGGTTGTGAATATTATCTCTGAATGGATTGCGGAAGACGTGAGATTAAGAGAGCGAATGCGTTCTCAATTTCAAAGGAATGGAGTAATTTCTTCGAAGGTCAAAAAAGGGAAGGAGCACACTGCTCAAAAATTCCAAGATTACTTTAGTTTTTCGGAACGGTTGAACAAGATTCCTGCACACAGAACATTGGCATTGTTTCGTGCTGAAAAAGAGGGTTTATTAAATCTTAAAATTGAAGTAGACAAAGAGAAAGCAATTCAAAATATAGAGAGGTCCGTTTATAGAAAATATTCTCAAAATAGATATATGGGTCAAGCTATTGAAGAATCGTATAAACGAATTCTTCAGCCAAATTTTGAATCTGAGTTTAAAAAAGAACTACGAGAAAAAGCCGATTTAGAATCCATATTGGTTTTTGCAAAGAATTTAAAACAATTACTACTTCAATCTCCATTAGGCGGAAAGACAACTTTAGCCATAGATCCTGGTTTTAGAACAGGCTGTAAAGTGGTAGTCTTGAATGGACACGGAGATTTCATAGAAAACACAACAATTTATCCGCACGAGCCACAGAACAAAAAGGCTGATGCCGAAAAAATTCTACGCGAATTATTAAAAAAACACCAAGTTGAAGCTATTGCCATTGGTGACGCAACCGCTGGGCTTGAAACATTAAAATGGTGTGAAGATTTATTTACAGATTCAAAACTTCAAATTTTTGAAGTAAGTGAGACTGGAGCCAGCGTGTACTCTGCATCAGACATTGCACGAGAAGAATTCCCGGAGTTGGATTTAACAGTTCGGGGCGCAATATCGATAGGAAGAAGGTTAATGGACCCTTTGGCAGAATTGGTAAAAGTAGATCCTAAATCTATTGGTGTTGGCCAATATCAACACGATGTTAATCAAGTGCTTTTAAAACAAAAGTTAGATGAAGTTACAGAACTATGTGTAAACCACGTGGGTGTTGACTTAAACACGGCTTCATTTCCAATATTAACGCATGTTTCCGGTCTAGGGCCAAAAGTGGCCAAGAGTATTATCGAGCACAGAAAGAGTATTGGGCAGTTTAAAACTAGAAAAGAACTACACAAAGTGCCGAAATTAGGATCTAAATCCTTTGAGCAATCTGCTGGATTCCTCAGGATTAAGGGTGGCTTAAACCCTTTAGATAATACAATTATTCATCCGGAGAGTTACAGTTTGGCTAGTCTAGTGAGATCTAAATTAGATTCTGGTTTGCAGAATGTTGACATTTTTAACATGTACCAAGATGAATTTGGGCACGCGACTCTAGAACTGGTTCTAAAAGAATTAGAAAAACCGACAATCGATCCACGAGAACCTTTACAGGCTGTTGAGCGAAATACGGTCTCAACCATTTTTGATTTACACACCGATATGGTCTTAAATGGCACTGTAAATAACATTACAAAATTTGGAGCATTTGTAAATATTGGTCTAAAGGAATCTGGATTAGTTCATATTTCTGAAATTTCGAAAACCTATATCACAGATGTTCATCAAGTTTTAAAATTAGGTCAACGTATACAGGTCAAAGTGCTTCGAGTCGATTTAGACCGCAAAAGTATTCAATTGACTATTAAAGGAGTTTGAAGATGTGTCTTTAATTGCTGAGAATAGCGTATTTCCACATCTATTTGAGTGAGAACCAAATTCTGGTAACTATTAAACCTGCTATTTATATATATAATATATATTATGTTAAGTGTAAATGAGTACAATAAAAAAGCCACCTACTTCTAGATGGCTTTTTGTCTGTCATAGTGAGCTGCTATTTCAGCTTCTCGTTTACAATATTAAAGTTTTCAGTGTCTCCTATTTTATAATAAACCTCTCTAAGTGCTTTTAAAGTATCAACATCATCTGGAGAAACTTCTAAAGCTTTTTCGAAATAAGGCAAAGATTGTTTGAACAGTTCTTTTTGATCTTTCTTCAAAGCTTCGTATTCCTTCACTTTATTCCCTGGTAAATCATTTATTTTCTCACTAATATCTTTTGCTCTATTAAAGTATACAAAACCACTCATGTATAATGCATCTGTATAATCTGGCTTAATTTCAATCGCCTTACTATACATAGCTAAGGCTTGCTCTTGGTCTTTTTTCTGGTTTAAGTAAATATCACCTTTGACATAGTAATACAAGGCATTGTCAGGACTCGTAGCGATAGCTTCGTCTAGAATGCTCAATGCCTTGTCGTATTGCTTTGAATCTAAGTACTCTTGAATTTCTAAGTTGATTAAACCGACATCATTAGGAAACTCAGCTCTTGCAGCAGCTAAGGCTTTCTTAAAGTTCTCAGTATCTTCAACTTGTTTGTAACACGTAATTAAACTAATGTAGGTATCGTTTCTAACGCTCTCAGAAGGCTGAATGTCTTTAACCATACCCAACTCTTGACGTTTCATAACGTCCGCTTTTGTAGCAAATTGATATCTACTTCCAGTTGTTACATCTTCTGCGGTGTAAACAATGCCAGTATAGCCCATTTCTAAAATATTCTGGAACATTGCAGCTGCACCTTCGAAGTCCTTTGCGCGCATTGCCATTAAAGCGGCGTTAAAAAGCATACTTGTGTCTATTTTAATAGCAGCTCCAAGATCAGCATTGTTTAGCAAGTCATATGCTTCAATAAAAGTATTTTTTGCACCCTCATAATCTCCAGCTTCCGCTTGAGCGCTACCTTTTGCCGCTAATTTTTGGGTTAAATTTGGGAGTTTTGCAACCGCCATATCCGTATACCTTTTCTTTTTTGCGGTTTTTTCAAAAGCAATGACTTTGGTATAACCGTCAATACTTTTTTCTAATGCATTGGCGTCTAATCCTTGTAATTCTGGCACTGTGCTGTAAAGAATACCTAAATAAACTTGGCCTTTGTAATAATAAAACTTACTCAAAGTTTTTTCATCTTCCATCGCATAATTCACAGCCTTTAAGCCTTCCTCTGCTTCATCAATTTTCTTTTTCGCTTGTGCAAAGTCAGACTTATTATAAGCCAAAACAGCACTCGTTACTTTAGGTTTTACTTGAGCAAATATGGCTGTTGATAAAAAAGCAGCCATTAAAAACAATTTAAATTTCATCTTTTAATTTTTCAAAAATTTTCGCAAATCTAATATTTAATCAACATCCGCAGAACCCTCTTCGGTTGTAGGTGGCTTTTCATCATTTGCTCCTTCTTCGCCTTCTACCTCTTCTATTTCCTCTTCTTCCATTGCTGGAACTTTGGTTACAGATGCAATAGAGTCAGAATCTTTGATATTAATCAACTTAACACCTTGGGTAGCTCTACCCATAACTCTAAGGCCTTTCACTTCCAATCGAATTAAAACTCCAGACTTATTGATGATTATCAAGTCATCGTAATCGTTTACAGCTTTGATCGAAGCAAGCTCTCCAGTCTTCTCTGTTATATTGAGCGTTTTTACACCCTTACCTCCGCGGTTTGTTGTTCTATAATCTTCAACAGCCGACCGTTTACCGTATCCTTTTTCAGAAACAACAAGGATGTCATTGTTATCACCTTCTTCTACACAGACCATGCCAACAAGCTCATCTTCATCATGCGCAAGCCTCACTCCTCTCACTCCAGAAGCGTTTCTTCCCATTGGTCTAACTAAAGATTCTGGAAAACGAATGGCTTTACCAGAACGAATAGCCATCATTATATTATGGTTACCGTTCGTCAATTTAGCTTCTAACAATTGATCACCATCTCTAACAGTAACAGCATTGATTCCGTTCACTCTCGGACGACTATAGGCTTCAAGTGTTGTTTTCTTAATAACTCCCTTCTTCGTACAAAGCACGATGTAATGGTTATTAATATACTCTTCGTCCTTAAGGTTGTCAACATTTATGTAGGCTACAACTTTATCGTCTTGCGGAATATTAATCAAGTTTTGAATTGCACGCCCTTTCGAAGTTCTACTTCCTTCTGGGATTTCGTAAACACGCAGCCAGAAACATCTTCCTAATTCAGTAAAGAACAACATGTAGTTATGGTTGTTCGCTACAAATACGTGTTCTATAAAATCGGCATCGCGCGTTTTCGCAGCTTTCGCGCCTACTCCACCTCTATTTTGAGTTCTGTACTCTGTCAATGAAGTTCGCTTAACATACCCTGCATGAGAAATGGTAATGACCACTTGCTCATTTGGGATCATGTCTTCGATGCTCACTTCTCCACCAGCATACTCGATTTCAGTTCTTCTTTCATCACCATACTTTTCTTTTATTTCTATAAGTTCAGTTGTGATGATGCTCATTCTCAACTCAAAGTTGTCTAGAATCTCTTTTAAGTGAGCGATAGTCTTCATTAGCTCTTCGTACTCAGCCTTCAGCTTATCTCTTTCAAGACCTGTTAACTTCTGAAGTCTCAAATCTAAAATTGCTCTGGCTTGGATTTCCGATAAATCGAAATCTGCCATTAAGCCATTTCTAGCCTCTTCAGGTGTTTTAGACCCTCTAATCAATTTGATTACTGCATCTAGATTGTCTAAAGCAATAAGCAAACCTTGTAAAACGTGCGCTCTTTTTTCAGCTTGAGCTAACTCGTATTTAGTTCTTCGCACAACCACGTCATGTCGGTGGTCTACAAAGTGTCTAATCATGTCCTTAAGGTTCAGAAGTTCTGGTCTTCCGTTTACTAAGGCTATATTATTTACGCTGAAACTTGTTTGAAGTTGGGTGTACTTAAAAAGTTTATTCAAAACCACGTTTGGCACTGAATCTCTTTTCAATACATAAACGATACGCATACCGTTTCTGTCAGACTCATCTCTGATGTCTGCAATACCTTCAATTTTCTTATCGTTAACCAATTCAGCCGTTTTCTTAATCATTTCGGCTTTATTTACTTGATAAGGAATCTCAGTAACAATTATACATTCACGTCCTTTAACCTCTTCAATGTTTGCTTTGGCGCGCATTACAACTCGTCCACGACCTGTTCTTGCTGCCTCTCTTACGCCTTCGTAGCCGTAAATAATCCCCCCTGTAGGGAAATCTGGAGCTTTTACATACTGAATCAACTCATCGACTTCAATATCATTGTTCTTGATGTACTCAACAGTCGCGTCAATAGTCTCTGTGAGGTTATGCGGAGGCATATTCGTAGCCATACCAACGGCAATACCAGAAGCTCCATTTACAAGTAATGCAGGAATACGTGTTGGAAGCACTTTTGGTTCCTCAATGGTGTCGTCAAAGTTGAGCTGATGATCAACAGTATCCTTATCAATGTCAGCAAGCATCTCTTCAGCGATCTTCTGAAGCTTCACCTCAGTATATCGCATTGCAGCTGGACTGTCTCCATCTACAGATCCGAAGTTACCCTGACCATTTACAAGCATGTAACGCAAAGACCATTCTTGAGCCATCCTCACCATTGCATCATAAACAGAAGAATCACCGTGTGGGTGATACTTACCAAGAACCTCTCCTACGATACGAGCAGATTTCTTAAAACTTCGGTTTGAAAGGACACCGAGTTCGTACATTCCGAATAAAACTCTTCTATGAACAGGTTTTAATCCATCACGCACATCAGGCAGAGCGCGCGATACAATCACAGACATAGAATAATCTATGTAAGATGATTTCATTTCCTCTTCAATATTCACCGGGATAATCCGTTCTCCTTCAGCCATATTGTCAGTTTATATTTTAATTATCGTCTTCAAATTCACTAAGGCTCAAATATAAGGAAAGGCCTAACTTCACTATAGTTTGACGGTGGGTAAACAAACGCATTTATGCACATTTTCGTGTTAATAAATAGGGGTTAAAAAAAGTTTTGTTTTCTCCCCCATCTGGATAACTTTGATAGGAATCAAAGTGGCATAGTATTCGTTTATACTATGATTGTAACTTAGAGATACGATAGACATGGACGAGAATTTTTCAAAAAGAGTAAAAGACGTTATCTCCTTTAGCAAAGACGAAGCTTTTAGGCTTGGTAATGAATATATAGGTACAGAACATTTATTGTTGGGATTGATTCGCGAAGGCGAAGGCACCGCTATTAAAATTATGGATGACCTTAATTTGGACCTCAAAAGAACGAGAGAGAAAATTGAAGGCATTGCATCTCCTGGTCCAGGTAAAGTCATAACCCCAAAGAAGAATTTACCATTAACACGTCAAGCGGAAAAGGCGCTAAAAACAACTTTCTTAGAAGCTAAGCTATATCAAAGTAAGACAATACGCACGCCGCATTTATTGATGTGTATTTTAAGAAATCAAGATGACCCCGTTACTAGGTTACTTGAAAGGCTTGGGATAAATTACGATATCGTGAAAGAAGAATTTCAAAGTCACTATTTAGAGAAAGAAGAAACAAAGTCTGAATTACCCTTTAATGAGGATGACGACGAATTTGAAGGTAAGTCTGGCGGCGGCAGCGGAGGGTTCTCTGCTGGGTCGGGTGGGTCTTCTAGATCTAAATCAGACGCTAAATCGAAAACTCCAGTTCTTGATAATTTTGGAAGAGACTTAACCAAGTTAGCAGAGGAAGATAAATTAGATCCTGTTGTTGGTCGTGAAAAAGAAATAGAGCGTGTATCTCAAATTTTAAGTAGACGAAAAAAGAATAATCCACTTTTAATTGGTGAGCCAGGAGTTGGTAAATCAGCGATAGCCGAAGGTCTCGCATTGCGTATCATCAAGAAAAAAGTGTCAAGAGTTCTTTTTAATAAACGCGTTGTAACGCTTGACCTAGCGTCTTTAGTTGCAGGAACGAAATACAGAGGACAGTTTGAAGAGCGTATGAAAGCGCTAATGAATGAACTTGAAAAGAATGACGATATCATTTTGTTTATTGATGAATTGCACACAATTGTTGGTGCTGGCGGAGCAACTGGTTCATTAGATGCGAGCAACATGTTTAAGCCTGCTCTTGCGAGAGGAGAAATACAATGTGTTGGAGCGACTACGCTTGACGAGTACCGTCAATACATTGAAAAAGACGGTGCTTTAGAAAGACGTTTTCAAAAAGTAATGGTCGAGCCTACTTCTATTGATGAGACCATTGAAATCTTGAACAACATAAAAGGGCGCTACGAAGAACATCACAACGTAAATTTTACGGAAGATGCCATCAAGGCCTGTGTTACGTTGACGCAACGTTATATGTCTGATAGGCATTTGCCAGACAAGGCGATTGATGCGTTAGATGAATCGGGATCTCGTGTGCACATTACAAGCATTAATGTTCCAGAAAATGTAGTAGGTCTCGAAAAAGCATTAGAGGACATTAAAGAAGAGAAAATAACGGTCGTTAAAAAACAACGTTATGAGGAAGCCGCTCGTTTAAGAGACGATGAAAAACGCATTGAAACGGAGTTGACAGCTGCCCAAAAGCAGTGGGAAGAAAACGTGAAAGAAAACAGAGAAACTGTTTCTGAAGAAAACGTAGCAGAAGTTGTTTCAATGATGACTGGTATTCCTGTTCAGCGTGTTGCTCAACAAGAAGGTCTTCGCCTCAGTAAAATGGGTGCAGAATTAAAATCACGCGTGATAGGTCAAGATGATGCTGTAAAAAAAGTTGTTAGAGCAATACAGCGTAACAGAGCCGGATTAAAAGACCCTAACAAACCAATTGGTTCATTTATCTTTTTAGGCCCTACAGGAGTTGGGAAAACACAATTGGCGAAAGAGCTATCCAAAACACTTTTCGATTCTGACGATTCTTTGATCAGAATAGACATGAGTGAATACATGGAGAAATTTGCTGTTTCGAGACTTGTAGGAGCCCCTCCGGGATATGTTGGATATGAAGAAGGTGGACAACTAACAGAAAAAGTTAGACGTAAGCCCTACTCTGTCATCCTTTTAGATGAGATTGAAAAAGCGCATCCAGATGTTTTCAATTTATTACTGCAAGCTCTAGATGATGGTCAGATGACAGATAGCCTTGGTCGTAAAATTGATTTTAAGAATGCAATCATCATTATGACATCAAATATTGGTTCACGCCAAGTCAAAGACTTTGGAGCCGGTGTTGGGTTTTCAACGAATGCGAAAGTTGAGGGTGCTGATGAGCATACGAAAAGTGTGATTGAGAACGCTCTGAAAAAATCATTTGCCCCAGAATTCTTAAATAGAATAGATGATGTAGTTCTATTTAACAGTCTCACTAAAGAAGATATCTTTGCGATTATTGATATCGAACTCGAAAAGTTGTTAGATAGAATCAAATTGCTTGGTTATACTTTATCTCTCGCAAAAGGAGCAAAAGATTTCGTTGCGGATAAAGGCTTTGATCAAAAATTTGGCGCAAGACCATTGTCACGTGCCATACAAAAATATATTGAAGATCCGCTAGCAGAAGAAATTATTAATTCTAATGTGGAAGAAGGTGATACGATAAAAATGACCTATAAAAAAGGCGAATCGGATTTGAGCATTGACGTTGTTAAGAAACCCTCAAGCTCCGATAAAAAGTTGCCGCCAAAAAAGGTGAATGAATAACTTAATTTTAATCCCGACTTCTAGTCGGGATTTTTTATGAAACAAAGTGTAAAACATAAAGGCATAACTAGAGTTTCCTTAGTGGCTGTGAAGAAGGAGAAAGACCTTTTAGCTATTGAGGAACCACTAGAAATTAGATTGGGTTATGGATTGAAAAATGACAGGAAACAGAAGAATTTGGCCATTACAATGCGCACACCAGGCAACGATGAGGAACTCGTTCTTGGTTTTTTGTATTCAGAAAATATAATCCATTCTAAAAAGGATATGCTCAGCGTTAAACCTTGCGTAAATAAAGAAACGGGCGAATTAGAAGACAACGTAATTAGAGTTGAACTTTCCGAAAAAGCTGAATTTGATCTAGAGCGACTGAATCGAAATTTTTATACAACCTCTAGTTGTGGCGTTTGCGGAAAGGCAAGTATTGAATTGATTGAGACAGTTTGCACTTTACAAATACCTAAATCATATCAAGTTTCAAAAGAAGTTATTTTAGCGTTGAGCGAAAAAATTAAATCTGATCAATTGGTGTTTAGTGTAACGGGCGGCATTCATGCGACTGCCCTATTTGATGAAACCGGAAAACTAGAATTGATTCAAGAAGATGTGGGGCGCCATAACGCGTTTGATAAGGCAGTGGGTAAAAAGCTGCTCAACGAAAAC
>ERZ1046740.164-NODE-164-length-56689-cov-31.480383_pt1 | contig 56689 bp, 62 predicted proteins | sample MGYA00383093_ERZ1046740 | MGnify/ENA primary metagenome ERZ1046740 (study PRJEB29581, sample SAMEA5548363) | metagenome | biome: marine; feature: coastal; material: water | depth 25 m | study: Short-term variability in the microbial, nano- and picoplankton... | reverse complement strand
CCATCAATGGTTAAAACTGGCACACTCATTAAGCTTCAGGGCGCATATGCGGAAACAACAAAACATCGCGAATTGAGGGGGAATCAGTAAAGAGCATAACCAACCTGTCAATACCAATACCTTCGCCCGCTGTTGGTGGCATGCCGTATTCTAGTGCACGAATATAGTCGCTGTCGTAATGCATAGCCTCATCATCGCCCGCATCTTTTTCAGCCACTTGCGCTTTAAAGCGCTCAGCTTGATCTTGCGCATCATTTAGCTCGGAAAAACCATTGGCAATTTCGCGTCCACCAATAAATAACTCAAATCGATCAGTGATAAACGGATTGTCGTCGTTGCGCCTTGCTAAAGGCGAAACTTCTGTTGGGTACTCAGTAATAAAAGTTGGCTGCATGAGCTTTTCTTCTACTATTTTTTCAAAAATTTCAATTTGAATTTTGCCCAAACCCCAATTATCCTTAACCTCGATGCCTAATTTTTCAGCAGTCGCTTTAGCGTTATCTTCGTTTAAATCATCCGCAGTGAAACTTGGGTTGTACTGAAGAATCGAATCAAATACACTAATACGATTAAACGCTTTAGAGAAGTCAAAATCATCGCCTTGATAATGAATAGTTGTACTGCCACAGACATCCACAGCAATACCGCGAAATAGTTTTTCTGTTAAATCCATTATGTCATGATAAGTGGCGTAGGCTTGATAAAACTCAATCATAGTAAACTCTGGATTATGACGCGTTGACAAACCCTCATTTCTAAAGTTACGATTAATTTCAAACACCCTATCCATGCCGCCAACCACTAAGCGCTTGAGATAAAGCTCTGGCGCAATACGCAAAAACATTTGCATATCTAGGGCGTTATGATGCGTTTCAAACGGCTTAGCTGTGGCACCACCAGGAATGGTTTGTAGCATTGGTGTTTCAACTTCTATAAAGTCAGCATCGTTAAAGAAATTACGAATATAAGACACAATCGCACTACGACGCTTAAATGTAGCACGCGTTTGCTCATTGGTAATTAAATCAACATAGCGTTGGCGATATCTCACCTCTTGATCTGACAAACCGTGAAACTTCTCTGGCAAAGGTCTGAGTGATTTGGTTAATAGCTTAATACTATCAACACGTACTGACAGCTCACCCACGTTGGTTTTAAACAAGGTGCCCGTCGTGGCCAAAATATCACCAATATCCCATTTTTTAAACTGTTCATTATAAAAACCTTCAGGCAACTCATCACGAGTGACAAATATTTGAATTTTGCCACTAGAATCTTGCAGCGTTGCAAAACTGGCCTTACCCATAACGCGCTTAAGCATCATACGCCCTGCAATTGAGACTTTGACTGATTTCTCTTCTAATTCTTCTTTAAAAAATTGGTCGTAGTCATTTAGGATATTTTGCGCCAAATTCTCAGGTTTAAAATCGTTGACAAACGGATTACCCGCCTCTCTTAATTTATCCAGTTTTGATTTTCTTTCAGCAATTAGCTTGTTGTCGTCTTGGTCGCTCATGATTTTAATATTGTGTTTTGGTTTCTAATTCTTGTTGTGCTAGGGTTTTTGCTTTGGTCAAATCTTGCTCAGATTGAACTGCATTACCCAAGCGCTTGTGCAAAGTGCCACGATTATAATAGGCTTGGTAAAAATTTGCATCCAATTCAATGGCTTTATTTAAATCATTTAACGCTAAACCATCTTTAGCAGATTTAATATAGGCATTACCTCGATTATAAATAGCAGCTATATAGTGAGCATCCAAGCTAATTGCTTGCGAGTAGGCCTTGATCGCCTCCTGGCTCCGCTCTAGTCGATCATAACAATTGCCCAAATTATTAAAGGCGCCGCTGTCAGTGTTTTTAAGCGTGATGGCTTGCTCAAAGTATTGTATAGCTGAGTCAAAATTTTCTTTTTCTTGCTCAAGATAAGCCAGACAAAAATAAGCCTCGGCACTATTTGGATTTGCCTTAATGGCATTTGACATGCTTTCAATAGCTAGGTCGTCATTACCTTGCAATTGATGCAAATTACCCAAACTTAGGTACGCATTAGCCTTAAGGGCTTCATCTGCACTTGTATGATTAATCAGCTCATTCCACGTCTGAATAGCCAGAGAAAGGTTATTATTTTTTTGGTGCGTATAAGCACTCACCATTAAATCACTCAGTTCTGTTTCGCTGTTCATAACTCAGTAATAATTAGTTTACGGGCGTTGTTGCCAGAACGATGTTCATATAAATATAAGCCTTGGAATTTACCCAAAGCCAGCTTGCCGTCAATCATCGGAATGGTTTTAGCCTCACCCGTTAGAATCGATCTGATATGACCCGACATATCAAAGTCACCTTGGGCTTTATGGCGATAATTTGGATCTGCATCTGCCACCTGTTTTTTAAAATAATCTTCAACATCAAGCAGTAAATCAGGATCTTCATTGCCAGTAATAATGAGTGATGCAGAGGTATGGGTCACAAATACATGGCACAATTGAGCATCAGCCCTTTTAAGTTGTGCATTTACCTGAGCAGTAATATCCACCACGCCACGACCTTGAGTGCTAACAACTAATGTTTGGCTCACTTAAGCAAATCCTTGGCTTTTTGTGTGTCAACCACCTCTGAGGTATTGGAGGGTTTTTTTCTTAATGAGCGAATAAAGAAAAATAAGCCCAGCGACAAAAACACAAAAGGTGCATACCATAATAAATAGGTATTTTTATTCATTGGCGGCTTAAACACCACAAAATCGCCATAACGATCGGTCATATATCGGCGAATACTATCGTCTGTTTGATTATCAACAATAAGTTCGCGCACTTTTTCACGCAAGTCTTTTGCCAACCCAGCATTCGAGCCACCAATACTTTGCCCCTGACAAACTGGGCAACGGATTTCATCAATCAAGCTACGGTATCTTTGCTCGTGAGCCTCATTTGTAAAGCTATTTGCCTCAATACTTTCGCCGAAAGCTGGCTGAAAAGCTAATAATGCAATACATAGGGCAACTCTTTTAAATAGGGCTGTTGTTTGGGTAAAATTTCGCATACGCTATTCATTGAACACTAAAACCTAGATTTTACACTTCTCGACGGATGTAAAAGGAGACCCATGCCATTAATTACACTTGATAAAATTTCTTTGAGTTTTTCAGATAAACCCATACTCAACGAGGTTAGCTCCACCATCTTAAAAGGTGACAAAATCGCGCTGATTGGTCGAAATGGCGAAGGAAAATCAACCTTTATGCGCATTTTAGCTGGCTCTATTGAGCCTGATGATGGCAAACTCAAGGTTAAAAATGGCATAAAAATTAGCTTTTTAGAGCAAATGCCGCCTGAAGACAACGATAAAATTCTGTTTAATATTGTGTCTGAAGGCTTGGGTGAAATTGGCGACATTATCGCTCAATATCAACATTTTATTCATATTGGTGAGCTTGATAAAGCGGGTGATTTTCAACAGAAAATCGACCAACTTGATGGCTGGCAATACTTGCACAAAATCGAGGCTATTCTTAATCGATTTTCGCTCGACCCACAAACCTCGCTTGCCACTTTGTCAGGCGGTTGGAGGCGTCGCGTTATGCTAGCGCGCGCTTTAATTCAGGAGCCTGATGTACTATTACTAGACGAGCCAACCAACCACATGGACATTACTGCCATTTTGGATTTGGAACGCATGCTAAAGGAATACCACGGAACTTTGGTTATTATCAGCCATGACCGTTCATTTATTGCCGGTATTGTTAATAAAGTTTTTGATCTTGATCGAGGACGTTTAAGTGTCTTTGAATGCGGCTATAAAGCTTATGTCAAGCGTAAAGATGAGCAGCTTCATGCTGAGGAAATTGCCAATGCTCGCTTTGATAAAAAGCTGGCCCAAGAAGAAGTTTGGATTCGCCAAGGTATTAAGGCTCGTCGCACTCGTAACGAAGGCAGAGTGAGATCTTTAGAGTCTATGCGCAAATCCTTTACCGATCGACGTGCGAAAAAAGGCAATGTTAAAATTCACGCTTTAGAAGATGAAAATAGAGCCTCTAAAGTTGTCTTTGAAGTAAGAAAAATTTCCTATGATATTGCTGGATTAGAGTTGGTTAAAGACTTCTCAATGCTGGTTTTAAAAGGTGAAAAAATTGGTGTCATTGGTGGCAATGGTAGCGGTAAATCTACATTTATCAAGCTACTCCTAGACGAGCTACAGCCCACCAAGGGCACAATACGACGCTCCAAAACCATTCAACTCGCCTATTTTGATCAAATGCGTGACAATCTTGATCCAAATATGAAAGCCATGGACTTTGTCTCTGGCGGACGAGAGCGCATTGAAATTGGTGGAAAAAGTAAACATATTATTGGTTATTTACGTCAGTTTTTATTCACAGGCAAACAAGCTATGGCGCCAATTAGAATGTTCTCAGGTGGCGAGAAGAATCGACTTATGCTTGCTAAAATTCTATCCCAGCCTGCCAACCTGCTGGTGCTTGACGAACCCACCAATGATTTAGATGTAGAAACCCTTGAGCTGCTAGAAGAAATGCTGGTGGATTACAATGGCACACTGATTTTAATTTCTCATGATCGAACTTTTTTAAATAATGTTGTTGGCTCAACCGTGGTACTCGATGGAGACGGCGTTATCAATCAATACGCAGGTGGCTATGACGACTATCTCATTCAAAAACAAGATAAGCTAGAAGTTCAAAAAACCAAAATAAAACCTAAACCAAAGGCTGAAAAGTCAACTGCTAACAACCCTAAGAAACTTAACTACAAGCAACAACAAGCGTTAAAGCAATTGCCTGAAAAAATTGAAAAAACTGAAATCGAAATTGGAGAAATTCAAATGCTACTCTCAGACCCAGAATTTTTCCAAACAGACGAATCACAAGATGCGCTGATTCGCCTAGCTAGATTAGAAGCAGATTTAGAACGCTACTTTGACCAATGGGGAGAGTTAGAGTGAATAAAAAAATACCGCTTATTGTTGACCTAGACCACACTCTAATTAATACTGATTTGTTATTTGAGTCTTCTATGGGAGTTTTAAAACAACAGCCTTGGTTAATTTTGGTTTATCCATTTTGGTTTTTTAAAGGCAAGGGATATTTAAAAGATCAGCTGGTTAAACGCTTTACGGTGGATGTATCCAGCCTGCCTTACCTGCAAGAAACGATTGATTACATCCATGAGCGCAAACAACAAGGATCAAGTATTATTTTAGCAACAGCTTCACACAAAGACTACGCTTTGGCCGTTGCCAAACATGTTGATTTGTTTGATGATGTTATGGCTAGTGATGCCAGTTTCAATTTATCCTCACACAACAAAGCCGACAAACTGATTGAGCGTTTTGGCCATAAGGGATTTGATTATATGGGCGATCATATGCGCGATATGCCAGTTTGGGAGGCATCGAACTTATCAATCTTAGTGAATGTTACCGATAAAATTATCAAATGCACTGCCCACTTAAACACGCTACTGATTTCTAAAAAAGCGTCATAATTCAAGCTTGGATATTTTAAATATTATTGACTTGCATTTAAGTGACAATAACACCTATTAAGCGCTAACCCTCTAACAAATACGACAAACTCCCTAATAACAAATAAATGACTGTTGTAACAATCAGGGTTGCAGCAATCACGCGGGCGATTTTTAAATTTTTACCCAGCACTCTATTGCTAATAAACCAGACGCAATAGCCAATAACAAAAGCAATAATTAATAGACGAATTAAAAACATAAAACCTACCTAGATGAGTTGAGCATTTCAACTATTTTAGTCGCTAATGCCAAATTAATGCCGTGGACTTTCTGAATTTCATCAACCGAAGCTTGTTTAATCTCTTGCAATCCGCCAAAATAATTAAGCAGTGCAGCTCGCCTAAGTTTACCAACACCCGGGATAGCTTCCAAGGGAGAGGTGGTGCGTTTTTTAGAGCGCTTGAGGCGATGATTTTTAATGGCGAAACGATGCGATTCATCGCGAATATGATTTACCAGCATTAGTGCTGGATCATGGGGTGGTAGATTGATTTTACGCACCTGACCATGCTCAACCATAATCAACGTTTCCAGGCCTGCTTTACGCTTTTCACCTTTGGCAACACCGACCAATTGAACCTCGTCAATACCAATAGAATCCATCACCATAATGGCTTGATTAAGCTGACCCAGTCCGCCATCAATAAAGACCAAGTCTGGCAACGGCCGTTTGTTTTTTAAACGTTTAGAATAACGTCGAAAAATCACTTGATTCATCGCCGCATAGTCATCACCCGGGGTGATATTTTTAATATCAAATTGACGATATTTACTCACCTTCGGTACGCCTTTTTCAAACACAACACACGAGGCTGTAGTCGATTCACCCATCATATGACTAATATCAAAACATTCCATTGTTTCTGGCAGTTTTTTTAAATTCAAAATACTTTGCAAATGCACGAGGGTTGATTTCTTTCTAAATCTAGCCAAAAGATTTTGATTAAGATTTTCTTTGACAGTTAGATTTGCAATTTTTAAGTAATGCTTTTTATCCTTGCCCGGGGTATCAATAATATGCGTGTTAAGCGCTGTAGAAATATTTTTTTTGTCTAATAGTTGATGACTAAGCAGTAGTTGTTTTGGTGTATCTTTGCCGACATAATACAAAGGTAAAAAAGCACTTAAAACCACTTCAACTGCTTGATGGGATGAGTTTTTCGGCAAGATAAATTCTTGCCCTACTTGCTTACCCGAACGAATAAACAACACCTCAATTGCATTAACGCCATCTTGCTGACAAACGGCAATAACATCCATATCCGCTGTAGAGTTTGAAGCATGTCGCTCCTGAATTTTTCTTAAATCAATCAATTGGTCACGCAGACGTGCAGCCAGCTCAAAATCTTGATGAGTTGATGCAATTTGCATTTTTTCAGAAATTTTATCCAATGTTTGCTTGCCTTTCCCTGAAAGAAATAAAGACATCATTTTTACATCTTGTTGGTAATTCTCATCATTAATATGGCCTACGCAAGGGGCACTACACAGGCCAATTTGATACTCTAAACAGGCTCTAGATCTAGACCTGTAGGTGGCGTTAGTACACTGTCTAACTTTAAATATTTTCTTTAACAAGCCAAGAGAATCTCGCACCACATGCGCCGAAGGATACGGCCCAAAATACTGGCACTTATCTTGCTTCTTACCTCTAAAAAAACTCACCCTTGGATGTTTATCATTACTAATAGCAATATAAGGATAACTCTTTGAATCTTTTAGCAAAATATTATATCTTGGCATATGCTGTTTAATCAACTCTGCCTCAAGTAGTAATGCCTGGGTTTCTGTTTCGGTGACCAAAACCTCAAAGCTATCAATATTAGCCACAAGCGCTCGAGTCTTACCGCTATCATGACGTTTAACAAAATAGCTAGAAACTCGGTTTTTTAAGTTTTTAGCCTTGCCAACATAAATGACCAGGCCCTGCTTATCCAGCATTTGATAAACACCGGGATTTTGCGTTAGATTGTCAAGTTTTTCTTGAATGAGCATGGGTGAAAAAGGTAAAATTAAAGCAAAATTTTTTTCTAATTAAAAAACATGATTAAAATAGCGCTTATTATATTATCTATCCTGCAAATGAATTTTGCTTTTGCACAATCAGAAGCTCCAAAAATTCCCATTGATAAAAAAGAAGTGATTGAAATTCTCGATCCTCCTGGTGCAGCAGCTCTTAACATTATGCTTAGTGCGCTTTCTTCGTTTAAAGAGCTGAAAAAATCTGAGCAAGCCTCAATCGAAAACACCACAAGCTTAGTCAAGATAAAGGTTTTGCCTTTTATTGATCTGCAAACCAGCACCCAAATCGCTCTTGAAGATCATTGGGATCAATTAAATATTGCACAAAAACAATTGTTTATTAACTACATTGAACATTCTTTAATCAAAGATTATGTCGGCATGCTGTATTCCTACAAGGATATAGATTTTGTCGAAATTGCCTTACAGAAAAAAGTTTTAAGAAAAGACAATAAAGCCTTAGTTAAGCTTGAAATCAAAGCCAATGCACAAAGCAAACCTTCGTTAATTACTTTAAAAATGATTAGGAATGAACGCTGGAGAATATATGATGTGGTGTTTGCTGGCGTGAGTGTTGTTAAAAATTATAACGCACAGTTTAACTCACATATTAAACGCAAAGGCTTAGACAGTTTAATTCAAAAAACCTTTGACAAGCTTAATCAGAAATAATGTATAAACTGGTTATCAAAGGCGGCACACCCCTTAACGGCACGGTTAAGATTGCCGGGTCTAAAAACGCCGCCCTGCCTATTTTGTTTGCCTCAATTTTAGCTGACGGTCCGCTCACACTAACTAATACACCCCATCTAAGCGATGTCTCAACCACGCTAAGACTACTCATGGATATGGGTGCAGAATTTATTCTTGAGTCTGATAGCTCACTCCATATTGACGCCTCAAAACTCACAAAATTAATGGGTGAGTACGATTTAGTTAAAACCATGCGCGCCTCAATTTTGGCACTTGGACCGATGCTGGCCAAATATAAAGAGGCCAAAATCTCTCTACCTGGTGGTTGTGCTATCGGCACTCGACCGGTCAACCTGCATTTAAAAGCCCTAGAAAGTCTAGGTGCTAAAATCCATGTTGAAGGTGGCTATATTTATGCAACGGCTGATCAGCTTATTGGTACGGATATACATTTTGAGCAAGCGAGTGTTACTGCCACTGAAAATATCCTCATGGCGGCTACCTTAGCCCAAGGCACGACCACTGTCCACAACGCCGCTCAAGAGCCTGAAATTGTAGACTTGGTGAATTGCTTAATCAGTATGGGTGCTAAGATTAGTGGTGCTGGTACACCTATTATTACTATTCAAGGGGTTGCTAAACTCTCTGGCACTAGCCATGGTGTTTGTCCAGATCGTATTGAAGCAGGCACTTATCTCATCGCTGGCGCAATTACTGGCGGAAAAATCACACTTAAAAACGCTCGCTACCAATCAATGCAGGCTATTATTAGCAAACTGCAAGAGGCTGGTGCCACAATTGATTATGATGATCGATCAATCACGCTCGATATGAAAGGAAAACGCCCTAAAGCCGTGAATGTAAAAACCAGTGCTTATCCAAATTTCCCGACTGATATGCAAGCACAATTTTGTGCACTCAATAGCATTGCCGACGGACAGTCAGCCATTACCGAAACCATCTTTGAAAATCGCTTTATGCATATTCCAGAGCTATCACGTATGGGCGCCAAGCTGACTTTAGAAGGTAACACGGTTATTTGCAAAGGTGTAAAATCGCTAACAGGCGCGAATTTGATGGCAACTGACTTACGAGCTTCGGCTTCTTTGGTGCTCGCCGGCTTAGCTGCCACAGGTACAACCACGATTGAACGCGTTTATCACCTTGATCGCGGCTATGAAACTATTGAAGAAAAATTAAAATTATTAGGCGCTCAAATTGAACGCATACAAGATTAGAGAAAAAATACCATGTTAACCATTGCACTATCTAAGGGCAGAATCTTAGAACAAACCCTACCCTTATTAAAAAAAGCCGGATTAGAAATTACTGATGAAGAGCTTAATTCTCGTAAGCTAATCCTGGACACCAATCTTGAGGATGTCAAGGTGATTATTATTCGTGCTACTGACGTACCCGTTTTTGTACAACATGGTGCTGCTGATATGGGCATTGCTGGCAAAGATGTGCTACTAGAGCATGGTGCCAACGGCCTGTTTGAAATAATAGATTTAGGCATTGCTAAATGTAAGCTAATGGTAGCGGCAAAATCTGAGGATTATCAGCAAGAGGGGGTTTTAAAAGTCGCCACCAAATATGTTAATTCTGCCAAGCAGTATTTTGAGAAACAAGGCCAGCCTTGTGAGATTATCAAACTATATGGTGCAATGGAGCTTGCTCCTGTCGTTGGCTTGTCGCACTGCATTGTAGATTTAGTCGATACCGGTAATACTCTCAAGGCCAATGGCCTTATTCCGCTAGACCATATTGTAGATATTAGCTCACGCTTAGTCGTCAATAGCGCCTCATTTAAAACCAAAAATACAGCTATTAAAACTTGGATTAACGCCATCGAGAAAAACTTATGATCACAAAACTTGCCTCTAATCAGTCAGATTTTCAAGACAATTTAAGCAAGCTGTTAGCTTGGGAAAGTGTTTCCAATACCGATGTCGCCAAAACTGTAGATAGCATTATTGCCAATATTCGCACGCATGGTGATAAATCTTTGGTAGATTACACCAACCAATTTGACAGAATGAATGCTGGCAATATGGCCGAGCTGACCATTGAAGTATCCGCACTAAAGGAAGCTTTTGATACACTAGACGATCAACAAAAAACCGCTTTAAAAACCGCAGCCGATCGCGTTAAAAATTATCACCAAAAACAAAAGCAAGACACTTGGACTTACACCGAAGATGACGGCACGATGCTTGGTCAAAAAATAACCCCACTAGATCGCGTCGGCTTATACGTACCAGGTGGCAAAGCAGCTTACCCTTCTTCGGTGCTAATGAACGCCATTCCTGCCAAAGTAGCTGGCGTTGAAGAGCTTATCATGGTGGTACCAACACCAGATAGTATTACCAACCAACTAGTACTAGCTGCGGCTTATATTTCAGGTGTAGATACCGTCTTTACCGTGGGTGGTGCACAGGCTGTTGCAGCGCTGGCTTACGGAACAGAGACCATTCCCAAGGTTGATAAAATCGTTGGTCCGGGCAATATTTATGTAGCTACTGCCAAGCGTGTCGTCTTTGGCCAGGTAGGCATTGATATGATTGCTGGACCAAGTGAAATTTTAATCATTTGTGATGGTAAAACCAATCCAGACTGGATTGCCATGGATTTATTCTCTCAAGCTGAGCACGATGAAGACGCTCAATCTATTCTACTTTGCCCAGATGCAGACTTTATCGACCAAGTTGAAGCAAGCATTGCCAAGCTATTGCCAACCATGGAACGTAAAGCTATTATTGCCACTGCGCTTAAAGATCGTGGCGCTCTGATTTTAACCAAGGATATGGATGAGGCAATCTCACTATCAAACCAAATTGCGCCTGAGCATTTAGAACTCTCTGTTGAAGATCCACAAACCATGCTGGACGACATTAAACACGCGGGTGCAATCTTTATGGGCAGGCACACTTGCGAATCACTTGGTGATTATTGCGCTGGTCCAAACCATGTGCTACCCACTTCTGGTACAGCACGCTTTTCCTCGCCTCTCGGTGTTTATGATTTCCAAAAGAAATCTAGTTTGATTATGGTGTCTGATGAGGGTGCTAATGTTTTGGGTGAGATTGCTGCCACACTTGCAGATGGTGAGGGGTTGCAAGCTCACGCACAGTCCGCCCGCTACCGAATCAAATAGCTTTGTCTTTTTTCCTTCTGCTTTGTTAGATTTTTAAAATTTTCAATCGCATAGATTTACTATGCTCAATCAAATTTTATAAAATCTGCCTTACACAAGAAAAAAATACTTGTTATTTGGGTGCAAAGGTTGGTCATTTCGATTATTTCTGAAATTTTGACGATAGTTTAAAACGGAAATTTATTGCCGCCGCCCATGCCAGGAAGTTTCATTTTAGATAAATCAGGCATGCCAGCAGGCATTTCACCGCCAGCTTGAGAACCGGCCATTTTCGCCATCATTTTTTGCATTTTTCCGCCGCCCATTTTTTTCATTTGTTTTTGCATTTTTTCAAACTGCTTTAACAATTTATTAACATCTTGTGGCGATGTGCCTGAGCCATTGGCAATACGGTTTTTACGTGAGCCTTTAATGAGCTTAATATGAGAACGCTCTTTAGGCGTCATCGAGTTGATAATTGCCACCATTCTTTTAGTGTCTACCCCACCCATCATTTGATTTTTAACACTCTGAGGAATTTGACCCATACCCGGCATTTTATCCATTAAAGCCTCCATGCCGCCCATTTGCTCCATTTGCAAAAGTTGTTCACGCATATCGCCCAAATCAAACTGACCTTTGGCCATTTTTTTAACGGATTTTTCGGCTTTTTTATGATCAACTTTACGTGATATTTCTTCCACCAAAGAGAGTACATCGCCCATACCGAGTAAGCGCGAAACCACACGATCTGGATGGAACGGCTCGAGTGCGTCAATTTTCTCACCGACACCCAAAAACTTAATCGGCTTGCCGGTGATGTGGCGTACAGAAAGTGCTGCACCACCTCGTGCATCACCATCGGTTTTGGTTAGAATAACACCAGTTAGTGGCAATGCATCAGCAAATGCTTTGGCGGTATGAGCCGCATCTTGACCAGTCATCGAATCAACCACAAAAAGGGTTTCGATTGGATTAACTTTTTTCTGTAGCGTTTGGATCTCGTCCATCATCTCGCTATCAATATGCAAGCGACCAGCGGTATCTACCAATAACACATCGTGGAATTGTTGTTGCGCATGCTTTTTAGCTGCTGCGACAATTTTTTCTGGCTTTTGCTTGATATCTGATGGGAAGAAATCAACCTCAACTTGTTTGGCCAAAACCTCTAACTGCGCAATGGCTGCTGGACGATAAACATCCGCACTTACCACCAACACTTTCTTATTTTCACGCTCTTTTAAGTAACGCGCTAATTTAGCAATTGAGGTAGTTTTACCTGCACCTTGCAGGCCCGCTACCATCACCACTGCAGGTGGTTGCGCTTTAAGATCTAGGGTTTTGTTTTCACCACCAATAATATCGGTCAATTCTGTTTCAACCAGCTTAATAAAAGCCTGAGATGGGTTAAGCCCCTCTGCCACTTTAAGCCCAAGTGCTTTTTCTTGAACGCGATCTAAAAAAGCCTTAATGACTTCAAGGGCAACATCGGCCTCTAGCAAGGCACGGCGCACTTCACGAATGGCTTCTTTTATATTGGATTCGGACAGCTTATTTTTGCCTTGTAAGGCTTTAAAGCTATTGGATAGGCGATCGGTTAAATTATCAAACATTATTACTATTATTGAATCAAAGTATCGTATTATAGTACCTTGTATTAATCCAACCAGTTAATTATGTTTTTATCTTATTTTGCAATATTGGCTTATTTAGCTGCAGCCCTTTTGCTCATGCGTTTTTTTAGCAAAAATGAGCTTGCTCACCCTCATCAGCAAACTACTTCTTTACTGATTAGTTTTGCCATTATTGCTCAAACACTGACTTTCACTAATTTTTGGACGACAGAGGGCGTTGTATTTGGCTTGGCAAATAGCGCCTCATTTGTTGCTTGGCTTATTGCTATTTTGCTATTTTTATCTTCTATTTCCAAGCCGGTGCACGCGCTGGGTATTTTGGTTTACCCATTGGCAGCAATTACATTAGCCTTTAGTATTGCCTTTCCAGATGCAACCGGGAAAGAGGCAACCCACATGAGTCTCGCTTTGGCATCACACGTATTTTTATCAATCACAGCCTACGCCCTACTTGCACTCGCTGTTTGTCAGTCAGTCTTATTAAAAATTCAAGAGCGTCATCTTCATGGTAGAAAAATAAACACGTTTATCAATAAACTTCCAGCCTTACAAACCATGGAAAACTTAATGTTTCAAGGCTTAAGAATTGGCTTCTATCTGCTAACTTTATCACTGATTACCGGATTTATTATTGTTGAAGATTTCTTCACTCAGCGTTTAATACATACAGCTGCACTTTCTCTAATTGCCTGGGGTATTTTTGCCACACTTTTCTTTGGCAGAAAATTATTTGGCTGGCGTGGTAAGCAAGCTATTACCGCTACACAAGTCGGCTTTGCTATTTTGGTGTTGGCATATTTTGGCTCTAAGTTTGTGATTGAGCGCTTACTCAGTTAATCTATCTAAGGCTGGGCTTCGAATAGATTAATCGATATGAAGGACGGCTAAAAATGCCTCTTGCGGAATATCAACACGACCCACACTGCGCATGCGCTTTTTACCTTTTTTCTGCTTATCTAGTAATTTACGCTTACGTGATACATCACCACCATAACACTTAGCTGTTACATTTTTTCTAAGTGCTTTAACATTTGCACGTGAGATAATTTTGACACCAATACACGCTTGAATCGCCACATCAAACATTTGGCGTGGGATTAATTCTTTCATTTTTTCAGCAATTTCTCTGCCTTTACGCACCGAATCATCGCGATGAATAATAAGCGCTAAAGCGTCTACTGGCTCTTGGTTAATCATAATATCTAGACGGATTAAATCAGACTCTTGATAACGCTCAAACTGATAATCCATCGAAGCAAAGCCGCGGGAAACTGATTTGAGTCGATCAAAGAAATCAAGCACCACTTCATTTAAAGGTAATTCATAAACCAACTGCACTTGTCTACCTAGATAAGTCAGACTCTTTTGCACGCCACGTTTTTCTACGCATAGGCTAATAACCGCGCCGACAAATTCATCAGTCACTAAAATATTAGCGGTAATAATTGGCTCTCTAAACTCTGCAATTGCTTGATTTTCAGGCATTTTAGAGGGGCTATCAACATGATGAATATTGCCCTTACTATCTAGAATTTCATAAATAACTGTCGGTGCTGTAGTGATGAGATCTAGATCGTATTCACGCTCTAAACGCTCTTGAACAATCTCCATATGCAGCAAACCTAAAAAACCAATACGAAAGCCAAAGCCTAGCGCATCTGAGCTTTCTGGCTCGTATTGTAGTGCCGCGTCATTCAGGCGCAATTTTGCTAAAGCATCACGGAATTTTTCGTAGTCCTCACCAGAAATAGGAAACAAGCCAGCAAATACGCGCGGCTGTACCGGCTTAAACCCTTCTAATGGCTCAGTGACTGGATTTTTAGCATCGGTAATGGTGTCACCCACTGGCGCACCATCAATGTTTTTAATACTGGCCAGTAAGTAGCCTACTTCTCCGGCCTTAATGCTATCTGCTTTTTCACGCTTAGGGGTAAAAATACCCACCTCATCCACTAAATGATCCTCACCATTTGAGAAAATTTTAATTTTGGTTTTGGCCTTAATCTCGCCATCAATCACTCGAATTAAAGAAACGACACCCAAATAATTATCAAACCAAGAGTCAATAATCAGCGCTTTAATTGGCGCCTCTACCTTTCCTTTTGGTGCGGGGATTTTTTCCACAATCTGCTCTAAAATATCTTGAATACCAATGCCAGATTTGGCACTGGCGTGTACTGCGTCTGTGGCCTCAATACCGATAACGTCTTCAATCTCTTCAATCACGCGATCTGGATCAGCAGCGGGTAAGTCAATCTTATTTAGCACTGACACCACTTCTAGGCCTTGGTCTAGGGCAGTATAACAATTAGCAACAGTTTGCGCTTCAACACCCTGAGAGGCGTCCACAATCAATAGTGCGCCTTCGCAGGCAGAGAGTGAGCGCGAAACTTCATAAGAAAAATCAACATGTCCGGGTGTATCAATAAAGTTTAGCTGGTAGGTTTCACCGTTATGCGCCTTATAATCCAAAGTAACACTTTGAGATTTAATGGTAATACCACGCTCTTTTTCAATATCCATAGAGTCAAGCACTTGCGCAGACATTTCACGATCGCTCAGACCGCCACAAAACTGGATAAACCGATCAGCAATAGTGGATTTACCATGATCAATATGGGCAATAATTGAAAAATTACGGATGTTCTTCATGAGGGTGATAAAATCAAGGTTTTAAACAGCTCATTATACAAGCAATGAATAAAGTTCAACCCATTACCTGCTCTGCAACCAGTAATTTAGACGTTAGCATTCCTGACCCACAAGGGCGCAATATTATTCTGTACTTCTATCCCAAAGATGCGACGCCAGGCTGTACCACCGAAGGCCAAGATTTTAGGGATAACCATCAAGCTTTTGTCGATGCGAATGCGGTTATTTATGGCGTATCAAAAGACACATTAGCAAAACATGAGAAATTTAAAGCCAAGCAAGCCTTTCCGTTTGAGCTAATCTCTGATGAAGAAGGTGAGTTATGCGAGGTATTCAAAGTATGGCAGTTGAAAAAATTTATGGGCAGAGAGTATATGGGCATCGTGCGCTCTACCTTTATTATCAGCCCTGAGGGCGATATCCTTAAATCTTGGGACAAGGTCAGAGTTAAAGGCCATGTTAATGAGGTCTTGGAAGCGCTCCAGTCTCTATGATAAAATAAGCTTTTATCAATTTAAGTATCAACCACTATGAGCAAAGTTCAAACAATCAACTGTAAGGCAACCAGCAATTTAGATGTTGGCATTCCTGATGCAAAAGGACGCAACATTGTGCTGTATTTTTATCCTAAAGATGCCACTTCAGGCTGTACGCTTGAAGGTCAAGACTTTAGAGATAATCACCAAGCCTTTATCGATGCAAATACGGTTATTTATGGCGTGTCAAAAGACAGCATGGTTAGCCATGAAAAATTCAAAAAAAACCAATCCTTTCCGTTTGAGCTAATTGCCGATGAAGACGGCATGCTATGTGAAGCATTTGGCGCTTGGCAGTTAAAGTCTAGAAATGGTGAAGAAAAAATGGGTATTGTGCGCTCTACTTTTGTTATCAGCCCTGAGGGTGATATCCTTAAATCTTGGGACAAGGTTGCAGTAGGCGGTCATGTTGAGGAAGTTTTAGCAGTGGTTCAATCGCTATGAGCAATGTAGACTTTAACGAGGTTGATAAATTCGCCGCACTTGCTTCTCGCTGGTGGGATAAAAACTCAGAATTTAAACCACTACATGATATCAACCCACTACGCCTCAACTATATCAAAGAGCGCTGTGGCAACACCCTAGCCAATAAAAAGATTTTAGATGTGGGCTGTGGCGGTGGCATTTTAAGTGAGGCGATGGCGAGCGAAGGTGCAACTGTTACTGGTATTGACATGGCTGAAGCGGGGCTAGAAGTGGCCAAACTGCACCTATTAGAATCTGGATTGGAAGTTGATTACCAAAAAACCCCAGTAGAAGGGCTAGCCAAAACCCATGCTGGTCAATTTGACGTGGTGACATGTTTGGAGATGTTAGAGCACGTACCCGATCCAAGCTCTATTATTAAAGCCTGCGCCACATTGGTTAAGCCTGGTGGGCAAGTGTTTTTATCCACCATTAATCGCAACGCCAAATCTTATTTATTTGCCATTATTGGCGCTGAATATGTTCTTAAGCTTTTGCCTCAAGGCACTCACGATTGGGATAAATTCATCCAACCTAGCGAAATGGATGATTATTCAAGACACGCTGATTTAACCCTTAAAGGTATGATTGGCATGACTTACAATCCTTTTACCAAGGTATACAAGCTAGAAGATGACGTCAGCGTTAACTACCTGTGCCACTATTCAAAATAACACAATAAATTTATAATTTTCTTAAAAAAAGTAGTAAACTTTAGCCAGGCATTTGCTAAAGTTTATTGAGATTTATGAAAAACCTATTGGCTTTATTTTTTTTAACCCTGCATATCAACACCTACGCCCTTTCGCCCAATGAAATGCTTGTGGTGATTGGCGCGGTTAAATATTACAATGAAAATTGTAGCGGTCTCACCCATAAAGGCATGAGAAAAATGAATAAATCACTCAAGCATTTTGATATGAATAAAACACCAATTGGCATTTTAGAGAGAAATTCAATGGCTGTTTCTGGCTACCAAACAGCACAAAAATTTGGCTGTCATGGTACCAAAAGCGAAGCTCAAAAAGCAGGATACGGCCAATATATTAATTAAAAAGTTGTGCCGTAATCCTTTGATTTCTCTTCTTTTTTCTCACCCAACTCCAACACCACAAATGCCACTGCATTAAGTTTTTCATCGGATAAGCTTAAGTGCGCTTGCTTGATATTTTTACTTACCAAGTAAAGACGCAACTTCTCACTCGGAATAAAATAAGGCTTGCCATTGTCATTATTTCGAACGCTTAAATCTTGAAAACTAACCACTTTGCCAATACCTGTACCCAGTGCTTTTGCAAAAGCCTCTTTGGCAGCAAAGCGTTTAGCACAGTATGAGGCGCTATCGCCTTTATTAGCAAACAATGACTGCTCATGTTCAGACAATACACGCCTAACAAAGCCGTCTTTATTTTTACTTAAAATGTGCTCAACACGCTCAATATTAATGATATCTGTGCCTACGCCGTAAATCATCCCCTTGCCTCTATCATTAAATCTTTCATCTCTTGAGTTGCTTGAGCAAGACCTACAAATATTGCTCTGGCAATAATAGAATGACCAATATTTAGCTCCACAATTTCAGGTAACTTGGCAATTGCCGTGGTATTTTCCATGGTCAGCCCATGTCCTGCATTAACTTGTAAGCCAATTGAATGTGCATAGCTTGCCATAGATTTGATTCGCTCAAATTCTTGTTGTTGCTCCGCACCTTGAGTATCAGCGTAGTGTCCAGTATGCAGCTCAATCACCGGTGCACCACACGCCTTGGCCGCATCAATTTGATCTTTTTGCGCATCAATAAAAAGCGATACAATAATATTAGATTCGGCCAATTGGACGCATACATCTGTCATTCTTGGAATTTGGCTGGCGACTTCAAGTCCACCCTCTGTGGTTAGTTCTTCGCGTTTTTCAGGTACCAAACAACAGTCTTCTGGCTTAATTCTACCGGCAATAGCAATCATCTCATCAGTTGTTGCCATTTCTAAATTCATTTTAGTGGTGAGTTTTTCACGCAGAATTTCTACATCAGCATCTTGAATATGACGCCTATCTTCACGCAAATGCAGGGTGATACTATCAGCGCCAGACTGCTCACATAATAATGCCCCGTCAATTGGAGATGGATAGTGCGTGCCACGTGCTTGTCTTAAGGTGGCAATGTGGTCAATGTTAATGCCTAAATAAATACTCATAATGGATTATTTGCTAAAAAATAACGCTCGACTTTGCAAGGGTTTGTTGCCTAGTAAAGGGTTTAGTCGCTGACGGTTAAGATCTCTACAGGCCTTGAGCTGCTCTAAATCTGGCATGTTATTAATATCATCTGCTAACAACTGGTTAATTGATTTTCCCAATATTTTACCCGCAACACTTCTAACGAATCCGCCTTGATGCTGATATTCATAACTTGCATCCAGCTGAATTTCATCCCCTGATATATCACAAGAAAAATCTACACCATAACCCAACTCGGTTAACAACTGATGCTCAAATAAACGCAACAGCCAGTGACTCGACAAAGACTCGATCGTCGCTAAGTTTTCAATAAATTTTTTATAAATTTCAAACAATTCAAAGTGCGGATCTTGTTCATGCAAAAGTCTTGAAATTAACTCGTTCACATACATACCTAAAATCAGATGATCGCCTTTAAGTTGCCTAGGGATATCGTCCGCTTCCCAATGATTGAGACTTTTCAAGTCTCCCTTACCACGATAAGAAATTTTTAAATGTTGAAAGACTTGAATCGGTGTTTTTGAATTGCGCAAACCTCTACCCACCAGCCTAATTTTGCCGTGCTCAAGTGTAAAAAAATCTAACAATAAAGAACTGTCTTTAAAAGCTCTTCGATGGATTAAAAAAGCCGGAATTAGATCAACTTTTGTCATAATTGCTCATTAGCAAACATACCTTTCAACTGAAAATTCATTGCATTTCTAGAAGGCACTACAGCCATCCATTTACCCTTGCTAAATTCAGCCACAACAAAACTAAAAGATGGATTTTTAATATTTCCCATCCTAAGATCTTGCAATATCAGTTTATTATTATCAATAGCCAAGTTGTAAAAATCACTGGAAAAATCAGCATACTTATTAACCACTTGGCTATTAATATTTTTTAAATAATGACGATTTTCAACTTTGATTTCCACACCTTTGTTTCCAAAAATATCAACAAAATATTGTCTAATATAATCATCCTCCATAATAACAACTCGCCACAACAAACTGTTAAATGGCGTAGGAGTTGCAAAAGACTTGCCATTTGGCACGATTACTTGCTGGATTAAAAATGTAGATAACAAATACACTTGTGAAAAAATCAGCGCTATTGTATTAAATGAGATATTGCGAATAAATAACACTTTTTTCCTAATAAAAAGATAAGAAATGCTAATAATAAGCGGCAATGTATAAACAGGGTCAATAATAAAAATGGATCCTATCATAGGCTTAAAATCGCTAAAAGGTAGAAACAAAGAAGTGCCGTAAATTGTCAAACTATCCAAAATTGGGTGAGTCGCCAAAACCAGAAAAACCAGCAGTAGCCAACGTAAATAACCCATTAAAGCAAAACTCTTATAGAGTAAAAAAGCGATTAATGGGGAAATTAAAGACAGATAAAACAAAGCGTGTGAAAAGCCTCTATGTTCAATAGTACGGGTTAAGTCATCTGCATGGCTAAGGAAAATATCCAGATCTGGAATGGTGGCCACAAGCCCTGAAATAAGTGCAACTTTGGCTGTTTTTTTGGGTGAAACTGCTATCCCAATAACAGCTCCTAGACTAAATTGAGTAATAGAATCCATTAATAATTAGTCATAGCCTAGTGAAGCGAGCGAGCGCTTAGAATCTGACCAACCAGTAGACACCTTAACCCAAAGCCTTAAGAATACTTTTCGCTCTAAAAAGCCTTCAATACTTTGTCGTGCTTCAGTGCCAATTGTTTTCAGCATTTCACCCTTATTACCAATAACAATGTTTTTCTGAGATTCTTTTTCAACAAAAATACGCGCAGCAATACGTTGCATTTTGCCGTCTAGCTCATACTGCTCAATTTCAACAGTAAGATCGTATGGCAACTCATCATCTAGATGACGCATGAGTTTTTCACGGATAAACTCTGCAACGACAAATTTTTCTGAGCGGTCAGTGACATAATCCGCATCAAAAATCATCTCTTGCTCGGGTAAATGTTTCAAGATTAAAGCCCTCAATGCAGTTGTATCTTTCTTTTGAAATGCTGAGAGCGGGAATAAATCAGTCGGCTGATATTTTTCTGCAATTTTTTCTAAAAAAGGTAGAACTGCTTGAGGAGAGGATAATTTATCAATTTTATTAATACACATAATCACCGGCACATCCACTTGTGAGACATGCTCCAGAACACGTGCATCTTCTTTGGTCCACTTGCCCACTTCCACTAGCCATAAGATCATATCTACATCTTTAATGCTAGAGCTTGCTGCACGGTTCATATAGGCATTAATAGCTTTTTTATTGCCAATATGCACCCCTGGCGTATCGACAAAGACCATTTGATATTGATCCGTTGTATCAATCGCATGAATACGGTGACGCGTTGTTTGCGGGCGATGAGAAGTAATTGATAATTTTTGTCCAATCAACTCATTAACCAAAGTTGATTTACCGACATTTGGCTTGCCAACAACGGCAATAAATCCTGCCTGAAATCCCATTATTTAATCTCCTTGAGTTTTTTTAAAAGCACCTGTGCACAAGCTTGTTCAGCGCGTTTAAGGCTTTTAGCATCTTGGCTTGTTTGAATATTTTGATCTTTTAAAAAGCAGTTAACGGTGAAAACAGCATTATGATCTTTGCCCACTGTCTTAATTAATTCATATCTAGGTAAAGCGTTACTACGCTTTTGCAAATATTCCTGAAGCTGGGTTTTAGGATCTTTTAGTGAATCGTTCGGATCGATCCCGTCTAAAAGCTCTTTAAACAAAGCCAAGATAACCGTATTAATTGTTTCTAAATCAGAATCCAGCAAAATAGCGCCAAAGATAGCCTCAACCGCATCCGCCTGAATTGATTCACGTCGGTAGCCGCCACTTTTTAGCTCGCCTGATCCCAAAATTAATATATCTGCTAAATTTAACGCCAAGCCAAATTTAGCCAATGTTTGGCCTCGAACTAAATGCGATCTCAAGCGTGACAACTTACCCTCTTCAACATGGCTAAAACGCTTGTATAGCTCTCGTGAAATTACCAGTCCTAAAATACTATCGCCTAAAAATTCTAGACGTTCATTATTTTTCTTACCAACACTACGATGCGTTAACGCCAGCTCGAGCAAAGACAGGTCTTTAAATTGATAGTTGAGTTTTTGTTGTAATTTTTCCATCTATAATGACGCAATATTCATTTAACAATTATTTTGTATGTTTTGGCAAGAAGACACCAATGAAGAGCATTTTACGCTTTCTGAGAGGATTCAAGAGGCTAGCTTTAAAATCCAATCAAAAATATTGCCTATGGATCATAGCTTTCTACTGGCACAAGCCCTACTCAAACACCTGCCTTGGTTAGCAGATATCAACGCTGGTATTCATGATATTGGCGTGGCTGATGGCAATGGCTGGGAGCAAAGCAAAACCGGCGGATTCTACCATCCTTCAAAACGCTCTAAACTCACCTTGCGTATTACTAAAGAGCGCTTAGAAGATGCGCAGTCATTGGTTGGCAAAACCCTTGATTTGGGCGATTATAAAATTAAAGTCGTTAAATTCATCAATAACAAACTGTTGAGTGATCTACCAGTTTTGTTTGCCAAACAAGTTGCCTGTGAGCAAAATATGACAGAAGATGATTTTTTAAAATTATGCTATCAGCAATTGTCTGAAATGGGGATTCAGGTTAAAAAAATGATGGCTGGTCTTGAGCATAATATTCAAACAGATAACGGCACAATTCACACCAGATCATTAATGGTGGCCGACCTTAAAAAAGATGAATCTGTCTTATTACAAGAAAAAGGCCTGGGTGATCATCGCCTATTAGGTTGCGGGCTATTCATTCCTCAAAAAGGTATTGAAACCATCGATAGCTAGATCGTTTGCATTGGCACGACTTTCAGTCTACAATTCTAAGTATCAATCACACAACTCTGGGAAGAAGTTATGCGCACCTTGATTCTAATATTTTTACTACTAATCTTGCAACCATCACTGGCTATAGAGCCTGTTAAAAAAGCAGAATTTTTAGGTGGTAAAGTCGTTGACGAGCTACCAAATTGGTTTAAGGCAACCTTTATGGATTTTTCTGAAGATTTGGAAGAAGCGGCAGATGAAGGCAAACACGTGATGATTTATTTTCACCAAGATGGCTGCCCTTATTGCGCAAAACTGGTTGAAGATAACTTTCACGATAAAGCACTGGTTAGTAAATTACAAACCAATTTCGAAACCATTGAAACCAACATGTGGGGTGATCGTGAACTGACCGATTGGCAAGGAGGCGACTACACAGAGAAAGAGTTTTCAGCCAAAATGAAAATTCAATTTACACCAACCATTATCTTTCTTGACCCCCAAGGCAAAACCCTACTAAGGCTAAATGGCTATCAATCGATTGATAAAATGCACGCCACACTTGATTACATCTCCCAGAAAACCTATCTTAATCAATCTTACGCTAGCTACCTTAATAGCCTTAAAAAAGACACCTCGGGCACACTGAATGCTCACGTTATTTTCGAGCAAGGTCCACACATGCTGGCTCGAAACAAAACCCTGCCTGCACAAAAATACTTAGCGGTATTTTTCGAAGAGCCAAATTGTCCAGAATGTAATGATTTTCACAAAGAACTCATGCCACTCGAAGAAACTCAACAACATCTAAAACAAATGCAAGTTGTACGCTTTAATGCACTCTCTGATGAAAAACTGATCACCCCTGCTGGCAAGCGCACCACCGCTAAAGATTGGTACAACGAGCTTAATCTTACCTACAAACCAGCCATCGTGTTTTTTGACAAAACAGGCGAGGAGGTCATTAGAAGAGATGCTTTTTTTAAGGCTTATCATACGCACGGCATTATGACTTACGTGCTCTCAGGCGAATACAAAACTCAGCCAAATTTCCAGCGCTATCTTGAGCATAAATCAGACATTTTGAGAGAGCAAGGAATCACTGTAGATCTTTGGAAATAGGCTTAAAAACTAATTAGTAGCTTTTTTTAAGAAATATTAGCCGTTTGCAAAAATTTCTAATATTTTTGCTATTTTTTCGAAAAATAACCTAAAGCAAAGCGCTTTCTAGCAAAGTAGCCTTAAAAAGCACTAAAAACATAACAAAACACCCTAAAATTAGGCGTTTTTTGAATATTAGACCAAAAAAAATCGCACCAAAAGTGCGATTTAAACAATTTGTGAAATTTTTAAACTGATTAAACTTTTTTCACAAACTCTGATTTAAGCTTCATCGCGCCGTGCCCAGGGATTTTGCAATCAATGTTATGATCGCCCTCACACAGGTGAATATTTTTAACCTTTGTACCAACTTTTACTGCGTTTGAAGTGCCTTTGATTTTTAGATCTTTAATCACAGTTACCGTGTCGCCATCTACCAGTATGTTGCCATTAGCATCCTTGACCACTTCTTCTTGCTCATTCAAATCATCCGCTGAAAATTCATGTGCACATTCAGGGCAAATAAAAAGATTGCCATCTTCGTAGATATATTCAGATTGGCATTGTGGGCAGTTAGGTAGGCTCATAGTTTTCTCTTATACAGTGAATGGATATTTAACCGGATCGTGATGCTTGTAACCCACCAACTCAAAATCATCCATGGTCACCCAAGTCTCAAGATCTTCCAGGGTTTTAATTTCTGGATTAATTTTAAGACTTGGCAAAGCTAATGGCTTGCGATCTACTTGCTGGTTTTTAAAAATTTCTACTTGATTTTCATACAAATGAACATTGGACAAATGGTGGCGCATTTTTTTGGCTTTTTTGCCGGTAATTTGCGCGGTAATTAGTAGCAAGAATGCCACTTGAAAATGATTAAAAGGCTGACCTAGGGCGTAGTCACTACTACGCTGATAACTCTCTAAATACAAATCATCACCCAAAAGATTAAAATGATGAGTATGCATACACGCCGGCAAACATGCACGATGAATCAGATTGGGATGATTAAAAGTCATAATCTCACGCCTATCATCCACACCATTTGATAGGTCTGTCACAATCTTTTTATACTGATCAAGTGACTTATCATCTTCAATGCCCGGAAAAGCGCGCCCAATCACGCCGTAGCACATACCCATATCATCCTCACCTTTGCGATGTGGGTTATCGAGCCAAGCTTGGTTGTCATTGGCATTAGCATTCCAAGTATTGCAGCCTATAGCTCTAAATTGAGCCGCAGAACTATAGCCGCGGATATAGCCCAACATCTCGGCAATGGCGGATTTCCAAAAAAGCTTTTTGGTGGTAACTACGGGTACGGTGCCATCTGACAAATCATGCTCAAACGTCGCACCAATAATGGTGAGTGTTTTTTGTCCAGTACGGGCATTCTCCAGCCACACACCTTCGTCTAAAATCTGTTTTCCAATATCAATATATGCTTTCATTTTTTTGCTTTAAAAATAAGATAAACACCTAAAACAATCATCGGCAGGCTTAATAACTGCCCCATAGTGAGCCAATCAAACGCCAAGTAACCCAACTGCACATCGGGCACTCGAACAAACTCAATTATAAATCTAAACAGGCCGTAGAATATTAAAAATAAAGCCGAAACCGACATCAAAGGTCGCGATTTTTGACTATACACCCAAAGAATAACAAACAACACCAGACCTTCTAAAAAAGCCTCATACAATTGTGATGGATAGCGAGCTACGCCCTGCTCTTGGATAAACATGCCAAATGGGCTAGTGGTCACTTTACCCCAAAGCTCGCCATTGATAAAATTACCCATTCTGCCAAAGCCCAAACCTAATGGCACTAAGGGTGCGACAAAATCCATGGTGACAAAAAAGCTTTTATGGTATTTTCGATTGAACAATACCATAGCAAGTAGCACCCCTAAAAATCCGCCATGAAACGACATACCGCCACCTTGAATGGCAAAAATCGAGAGTGGATCAGATAAAAAGTGTGGCAAGTTATAAAACAACATATAGCCCAAACGACCGCCAACAATAACACCAATGGCGCCATAGAAAATCAGATCTTCAATTTGTTGTGAATTCCAATGGCCAGATTGCTTGGCGCGATAATTTGCCAAAAAATAGGCCGCTAAAAAAGCACCGAGATACATTAATCCGTACCAATAGATTTGAATAAAACCTAGGTCTAGGGCAATGGGATTAATAGTTGGGTAAATCATAAATGATTAAGATGGTGTGCTTGAGGTGATTCGAACACCCGACATTTGGCTTCGGAGGCCAACACTCTATCCAGCTGAGCTACAAGCACATATTTGTGCAGAAGTAAGGTAATAACCTGCTTGAGTTAGATATCGTCAGATGTACAAAATACAGCTTGCATATTGGCCACTAATTTTAAGATTTTTGCATCTTTTACTTTACATAAAATCTTATTGCCATCACGTCTTGATTCGACAATATCTTTAGTTCTAAGGATGTCAATATGTTGAGAAATGTTTGATTGCGAAGAGCCTACTTGTTTTACAATTTCTAATACTGGTAATTCGTCATTTTTAAGGGCACATAAAATCTTGAGGCGTAATGGATGTGCCATCGCTTTTAATGCTTTTGTGGCTTTTTCAATATCCTCTTCTTTTTCTAATAGTGTCATATCACTCATAATTTCTTCTCGTTTTTTCTAAGGGTGGGCTAAAGTCGACCTAGCATACCGTATACGCCATATCTTCTTAATTTAATTAGCACCATTTTTTGATAATAATTGATCAAGCTGTCATTATTGAGCACAACATCTGAAATTTTCCAAGCTTGGTTAGCTGTTTGATGGAAAACAATATCCAAGAACATGCCGTATGAATAATAACCATTAACCTTGAGCTTAACAGCAATTGAACCGCCAATCATCGGTCGTGCTGAAATAAACTGAAAAGAAGTGGAACGCGTTTGTGTGAGTCTTGATAATAATGAAGTGATAATATTTTGCTTAATTTTATTGGCAAAGTAGGCTTGTTCATCCACCCCTAAATTTAAACGACTCACCAGTAAAATCTCGCTGGCAATATGTTCGAAATCAAACAAAGGCGCTACTTCGGTTTCAATTAAGGTACTCACAAGTTGTGGTGAATAGGCAGCTACCGTGGTTAATTGATTAAGCTTAACAATGGCAGTTTGAATGGTTTTAACGGGGCCTTCTGGCTTTTGAGAATCTGAAACTGGCACTTTAGCAGTGCTTGGTGATTGAATATCTGTTATTTCCTGGGTATCTTGTAAGGCTTCTTGCGCAAAGCTTAAGGTTGATAAAGATAATAATAGGGCTAATAACATCACGTTCAATCTTCTCATTTTTTCTCCATTTAATAAAAACAAAACCAAGTAAAATCTAAAATAATACCTCTTACTTTACCGTATTATATTTAAACTTCGTATAAGTAAATAACTATATTATGACTTTATTTAATTTTTATAAACCCTCTCTTTTAACAGCCCTATTTATTGCGCTGTGTTCACTATCTACTTTAAGTGTGGCAAAAACTGCAGAAGAGGAGCAAAGACTCGAAGCTTTTTTCAAAGACCTGGAAGCCTTTACCGTGGTTTTTAGCGACATCAAACAACTATATGTTGAAGATGTTGAAAACAAAGAGCTGTTTAACAATGCCATTAAAGGCATGGTGAGCGGGCTTGATCCACATTCTGTCTACCTAGAACCTAAAGAGCAGAAAAGCTTAATGGAAAGCGCTTCTGGTAAGTTTGGCGGCCTGGGTATTGTCATTAGCAAAAAAGATGAGGGTATTCAAGTTATCTCTCCGATTGATGATACGCCTGCTTATAAGGCTGGTATTCAAGCGGGCGATCTCATTGTAAAAATTGGCGACAAACCCGTTCGCGGCATGACACTAGAAGATGGTGTAGATTTAATGCGTGGTGAGCCGGGTTCAGATATACAAATTACAGTTTTACGCAAAAATCAAAAACCTTTTGTTGTTGATATTACCCGCGAAATTATCACTATTGTCAGTGTCAAAGGCTATCTATTAGAAAAAAATATTGGCTATGTACGTATTTCTAGTTTTCAAGGACCGACAGCGGAGCTTCTCAAAGAAACCATTGCTGACTTAGTTGAAAAGAATGATGGTTATCTTGAGTCTTTAATTTTGGATTTACGCAACAACCCTGGCGGCGTTTTGGATGGTGCAGTTGATGTCTCTAACTTATTCATTGATAAAACAGGTTTAGTGGTTTACACCAAGGGCAGAATTCCTAGCTCAAACTTAAAATTTAAAACCGAGCGTGGCGACATCATGCTCGGATCGCCAATTGTTGTATTAATTAACGAAGGCTCTGCTTCTGCATCAGAAATTGTTGCTGGTGCTTTACAAGATCACAAGCGCGCTATTATTATGGGTAGCACCTCTTTCGGTAAAGGCTCAGTGCAAACAATCATTGAGCTAGATAAAGGCTACGGACTAAAAGTCACGACAGCGCGTTACTACACGCCAAATGGCCGATCAATCCAAGCCAAAGGCATTGAGCCAGATATTAAGCTGAAAAATATCAGCCTTGAGAACGAAAAAGAAGAATCGATTATTGACATTAAAGAAAACGACCTAAATGGCCATCTGTCGCAAGAGGATCCAAGCAATATGTCAGAATCAGAGATTATCAAGTCACAAGAAGATAATCAGGCCACTCTTGACAAAGAAGCTATTGAAAAGCTAAAGAAAGATTACTTTGTGCATGAGGCGAGCAACCTGCTCAAAGCATTGACGGTTTTAGGTCAATAATTAATGGCAATAACACTTGCAATTGCGAATCAAAAAGGCGGTGTTGGCAAAACCACCACGGCGGTTAACTTAAGTGCTGCCTTAAAAGCCATTAAAAAACGTGTTTTACTGATTGATATCGATCCGCAAGGTAATGCCACCATGGGCTGTGGGGTTGACAAATACATGCTTGATAATTCTATTTGTGAGTTACTACTTGACGAATGCAGCATTAACAAAGCCATTGTTCATGTGGATGAATCGGGCATTGATGTGCTAGGCTCAAATACCGATTTAATTGCAGCAGAAATCGCATTATTACGTGGGGACAACTCTGAGTTTAAGCTTAAAAATGCCATTAACTCAATAGCCAGCCAATATGACTATATTATTATTGACTGCCCGCCCTCTCTTAACATGCTCACCATTAATGCTTTCACTGCTTCTGATGGGATTATTATCCCCATGCAGTGCGAATATTATGCATTAGAAGGTTTGAGTGCGCTTATGCAAACCATTGAAAAAATCAAAACCACCACTAATCCAGAGCTCGAAATCACTGGACTGGTTAGAACTATGTACGACACACGAAACAACCTTTCTAACGAAGTATCTTTACAACTACAACAATATTTCTCGCATAAAGTCTTTAAAACCATTGTGCCTAGAAATGTAAAATTAGCAGAAGCGCCGAGTTTTGGTCAAGATGCAATCAGCTATGCAAGATCATCCAAGGGCGCAATTTCCTATATCTCCTTAGCCAGTGAAGTGCTCAGGAAAACATCAATAAACTAACTATTATGGCAAAAACATCAAAACTCGGTCGTGGATTGGATATTTTATTAGGACAGGTTGGTACTAATAGCGAAAATGCTGATGGTGAAAATAACCTAAAAATGCTAAATGTTGGCAACCTTCAGCGTGGTAAGTTTCAGCCTCGAGACGACATAGATCCTGAAACACTTAACGAGCTTGCAGCGTCTATCACCTCTCAAGGTGTCATTCAGCCACTGGTTGTTAGAAAGGTTACTTATGATAAGTACGAAATCATCGCTGGTGAGCGTCGCTGGCATGCAGCTCAAATTGCAGGGCTAAGCGAAGTTCCTGTAATTGTGCGCGAAATTGATGATCAAGTAGCGCTCGCTATTGGCCTAATTGAAAACATCCAACGCGAATCACTAACCCCACTTGAAGAAGCCAAAGCTTTACAGCAGCTAATCGAAGATTTTAAAATGACACATGAAGAAATTTCAAATGTGGTAGGTCGCTCACGCTCTAGTGTGAGTAATCTTATTCGCCTATTACAGCTTGGTGAAGCTTCAAAACAATTACTTGGCCAGGGAAAAATTGAAATGGGTCATGCGCGCGCCCTACTGCCCCTAACAGAAGATAATCAGCTTATGGTGGCCAACCAAGTCATTGCAAAGTCTTTGTCAGTGCGTCAAACAGAAGAATTAGTAAAGCGCGTTTTAAATCCAAAAACAAAAACCGCTGTCTCGATTGAGCCTCATATCTCTGAGCTGATGAGCACCCTATCAAAAACATTCAACTCAAAAACAGAGATTAAAGCAACGGGTGACAAAGGCAAGATCATTATTCATTACAAATCAGAAGATGAGCTTAGCAATATCTTGAAACACATTAATTAGTTTTTGCCTAACTAGGCCCGTCTGCGCGACTAATCAAAGCCGCCAACTCGATCCAATTTGAGTGAATCATCATAGTGCATCCAAATACCAAAAGCCTTACCGATGATGTATTTTTCCGGCACAAAACCCCAAAAACGAGAATCACTACTGCGTGAGCGATTATCACCCATAACAAAATAATGCCCTGCTGGAACAACCGCTTTAACCCCGCGAGAGGTTCGATTTGGATCTAGCAAAATATCATGAGGATTATTATCCAATAATTCTCGCTGATGCTTAAAGCCTGTCATCTCTGCGCCCGACTCAACGCCGTGATAATCTTCAAAATTTTCATAGTTAATTTTTTCGCCATTCACCAGCATGCGATCCGCATGATAAACCACCGTATCGCCTGGAATACCGACAATCCTTTTAATAAAGTCAGCACCCTGATACTTATCATTTTTTTCATAATTAGGGTATCTAAAAACAACCACATCACCTCTTTCAGGTTTTTTAAATTCAATCAGTTTCTGATTAAGAACCGGAATGCTCACACCATAATCAAACTTAGAAACCAAAATAAAATCACCGGTTAATAGGGTTGGCATCATTGAATTAGACGGAATTCTAAAAGGCTCAACAACAAACCCACGCAGCACAAACACCAACAACAATACAGGGAAGAATTCAGCCGACCATTGCACCACCTTAGGGCGATTAATATATTTTTCGCTCTTATTAAAACGCAAGAACATCACAAAATATACAAATTTAGTAAATCCTGTTTTATCAGGTGTCGGATGAGACAGCTTCTCGCCTTTGTTAAAAAATAAATGATCCAAGCTCACGATCAAAAAAGCACTGATTAAAAATAAAGCCAAATACGATGAAACATCCCAGGCAAAGAAAGGTGATGCGTTTTCAAGTGTCATAATAATATCCGTACAAAAAAAAGGTAAAGCAAAACCCCGTTATTATATAATAAGTTCTTTTTATAATTTTTCACATTGGAGGAAATACAATGGCATTAGCAGATTTAGAAAGAGACGCCCACGGTTATTTAGTTGATCTTAACGAATGGAACGAAGACATTGCTCAAGAAATTGCAGCAGAAGAAGGGGTTGTATTAACCGAAGATAGTTTTAAATTGATTAATTTCCTACGCAATGAATACATTAACAACAACGCCAACCAGCCAAATGAACGCAACATGGTTAAAGGCTTGAAATCTGACTGGGATGGTAAGTTAGGCACGAAAGAGTTATACGCTTTATTCCCTAAAGGCCCTGCTAAGCAAGCTGGTAAAGTTGCTGGCCTTCCAGAAACAAGACGTAAAGGTGGCTACTAGGATTTAATTTCCTTAAGCTAACAAAAAGGCGCTCACTGAGCGCCTTTTTTATTGGCCTTAAACCTTAGCTAAATCTCAGCAATATCCATACCTGCTGAATTAGCTAATTCAACAAAATTAGGAAAAGAAGTCATAACATTATCTACACCATTAATTTCAATTGGGTAATCACATCTGAGTGATGCCACGGCGAATGACATGGAAATTCGATGATCATGATGCGATTCGATCATGGCTGTTGGTTTTTTAAACTCACCACCTTGAATTTTGATGCCGTCTTCTAGCACCTCATTTTCAATGCCTAGAATATTTAGCCCATCCGCCATCACTTGAATGCGGTCTGACTCTTTCACTCGAAGCTCTCTAGCACCGGTTAATACGGTTTCGCCTTGGGCGCAACTGGCGGCAATAAATACCGCTGGGAACTCGTCAATTGCCAATGGCACTAATTCTTGCGGAATATTAATACCTTTAAGCTCGGATGATTGAATACGGATATCTGCTAATAATTCACCGCCAATCTCGCGCTCATTAGCCAAAGCAAGATTTGCGCCCATAAGCTTTAAGATATCAATCACACCGGTTCGAGTTGGATTTATATTAACCCCTAGCAGGGTAATGTCTGCTTGAGGGGCGATAGCAGCTGCCACCATAAAAAAAGCACTTGATGATATATCACTCGGCACTTGAATTTGTGTGGCGGTTAATTCGCCACCGCCCGTTAGGCACATTTTATTATCATTTACACGCACGTCATAGCCTAAGCCTTTAAGCATGCGCTCAGTGTGGTCGCGAGTTGGTGCTGGCTCAGTCACACATGTGTCGCCATTGGCGTACAAACCTGCCAATAAAACACAAGACTTTACTTGAGCTGATGCTACTGGTAAATCATACTGAATGCCTTTTAGCTTTTGCCCACCGGTAATTTTTAGAGGTGGCTTGCTGTCATTGCTTTCAATTACTGCACCCATTTCTTTTAAAGGATTAATCACTCGCCCCATTGGGCGTTTTGATAATGATTCATCGCCCACCAATTCACAATCAAATGCTTGAGCGGCAAGAATGCCTGACATTAAGCGTATAGAAGTGCCTGAGTTGCCTAAATCAAGTGCTTTTTCTGGCTTTTTCAAGCCATTGATACCGACACCATGAATGGTGACGTTATCACCTTCACGCTCAATTTTGACCCCCATGGCTTGAAAGGCTTTCAAAGTTGAGAGCGCATCTTCGCCTTCTAAAAAACCCGAGACCTTAGTAATGCCATTACTCAAAGAACCCAGCATAATGGAGCGATGAGAGATAGACTTATCTCCAGGGACTTTTAAATTGCCTGACAAACTATTAGCAGGACTTGCTATAAACTTACTCATAATTCTGTTTTATGGATCCTTTAATCCTTTAACCAGCTATCTCTGGCAGATTTTGCCTCATGAAAGACTTGCTGTAACGCTTCTGATTGTTGGGTTTTAATTAAATTGGCGATTTTATCTAAGCTTTGCTGATAACCCTCAATATGTTTAATGATTTGATCGGGGTTATTAATACAAATATCGCGCCACATAATGGCATCACTCGACGCAATACGAGAAAAATCTTTAAAGCCACCTGCTGCGTATTTACATGCTTGTGGATTGCTAGAGATTAAATAATCCATCAGTGAAAAAGCCAGCATATGTGGCAAGTGTGATGTCATGGCTAATAAATCATCGTGCTTAGTTTCATTCATAATCTCTATTTTTGCGCCCACACTTTCCCACAAATCGCTCACGGCGACAACAGACTGAGTATTGGCATTTTTCTCTGGTGTAATAATGACACGCTTATGATTAAACAGGTTCGAATCAGCTGCCTCAACCCCGCTTTTTTCTTTACCAGCAATCGGATGAGCAGGAATAAAATGCTCAGGCATATGGCCAAATACCTGCTTGGCAATTTGAATAATACTGCCCTTGGTACTGCCTACATCCGAGATAATCATTTGCTCAGTAATATGTGGCTTGATCATCTCCAGTATGGCTTTAAAGCTATTAACTGGAGTGGCGATCAATACTAAATCAGCACTCTTAAGCGCCTGGGAAATATCGAACGTGTATTCATCAATAACCCCTAAGGATTTTGCCTTAACAAGGTTAGCTTCATCTCGACCAAAGCCCACAATAGTTTTAACTTTGTTGGCTTTTTTTAAGCCTGCGGCAAACGATCCGCCGATAAGTCCAACACCAATAATACAAATTTTATTCATCATAATAACGATTTAAACGCCTCTAAAAAATCTGAAATTTCCCGAGATGTACCGACCGACACTCTTAAATAATTTTTCATCTCAACGGGGCGCACAATAAATCCAAGTTCTAATAATTGCTGATAAAGCTTTGGTGCATCTTTAACCTGAACGGCGATAAAGTTGGCTGACGAAGGAATGTAAGACAAACCTAATTTATCAAGCCCCTCTTCAAGCTGTTTCAGTCCATTTTTGTTGGCGATCACAGAGCGCACTAAGTGCGATTGATCATCCAAAGCGGCAACGGCCGCTACTTGCGCGACATGATTGACGTTAAAAGGCTGGCGAATTCGATTTAGATAATCAGCAATTTTGCCACTTGATATAGAGTAGCCAACTCGCAAACCTGCCAAACCATAAGCTTTGGAAAAAGTTCGGGTAATGATTAAATTATCAAACTCTTGAAGCCAGCTAATAGCCACATCTGCTGCGTCTAAATATTCAACATAAGCTTGATCCAACACTACTGCAATAGAATTTGGTACACGCGATAAAAAACCATGTAGTGCTTCATCAGTCAGTAAAGTACCCGTTGGATTGTTAGGATTAGCAATAAAAATCAGCTTAGTACGATCTGTAATAGCGAGCAACATAGCTTCTAAATCATGGCCAAAGTTTTTCGCCTGAGTGACAACCGCTGTCGCACCCAAAGCTTGGGTTGCTAATGGATAGACCACAAAAGCATACTGCGAAAAAATCACCTCATCATCTTTGGCACACACATGCGCTTTAGCAATTAATTCCAAAATATCATTAGAGCCATTACCTAGCGTAATCATATCGGTTGCTACATCGAGATACTTGCTGATTGCTTGTTTAAGCTCAAAACCATTACCATCTGGATAACGATCCACTTCACTCACTGCTTGTTGCATAGCTTCAAGGGTTTTTTGGCCAATACCTAATGGATTTTCATTACTGGCGAGTTTAACCACACGCTTAAGCCCAAACTCACGCTGCAATTCACTAATTGGCTTACCGCCTTGGTATGGGCTTAAGCCCTTGACGGTATTGCAAACACTCACAATACGGCAACAGGATAGGAACCTAAAACATCAACCTTAAGCACTCTTTTTTCGATTTCTGCCAAAGCAACTTTTACCTTATCATCTTCTTGATGACCTTCGATATCAATCAAAAACAAATACTCCCACTTCACCCCAGGAATAGGGTGACGTGCTAGTTGCATCATGTTAATTCCTTGCTCTTTAAACGGCTCTAACAAATCAAATAATGCACCTGACTCATGTTTAGTAACCACCAAAATAGAGGTTTTATCATCGCCCGAAGGTTCGATAGATTCTTTGCCAAGTATTAAAAATCGAGTGGTGTTGCCGGTTTTGTCTTCGATATTTTTAGCCACTCGCTCTAGATCATACAAGCCCAGTGCCGCTTCTGATGCGATTGCAGCGGCACCGACTTCGTCTTTAACCAATCGCGCAGCCAATGCATTAGAGGCAACCGCTTTCAATTGCGCATTAGGATAATGATTTGCTAGCCAGCGTTGACACTGATCAAGCGCTTGCTGGTGTGCATAGATGGTTTTAATCTCAACAGATTGGTCAGCACTCATAAGTTGATGCTGAATTGAAATCTCCACCTCGCCACAAATCTTAAGATCTTGCGAATAAAGCATATCAACCGTACCGCCAATTACGCCGTTCGATGAATTTTCAATCGGTACGACACCGTAATGGGCATTGCCCTTTTCTACTTGGTGGAATATTTCATCAATACCGGCACAATCAAGCGTAGAGACCGCATGACCAAAATGCTTCAAAGCTGCTTCTTGGGTGAAGGTACCTTCAGGGCCCAAATAAGCAATATTCAGTGGCTGCTCTAATGCCAAACAAGCAGACATAATTTCACGAAAAATGTGCGCCATATCTTTATCTTTAAGCAGATTGTCATTGCGTTCAATGATCGCTCGCAATACTTGAGCCTCACGTTCAGGGCGATAAAAAACACTGTTATCGTCTGTTGATTTTTTAACTTCTGCTACGTCTGAAGCAAGCTGTGCACGCTCACCAATTAATCCCTGAACTTTTTTATCCAGCGCATCAATCTCAACTCGTAATTCTGCCAGTGTTTTCTTACCCATATTGTTTCTCAAAATCTGTCATAAATTCAATTAATGTATCCACACCACTCTCAGGCATGGCATTGTAAATGCTAGCACGCATACCGCCTACAGACTTATGCCCTTTTAAGGTTAATAAGTTAGCATTATAAGACTTTTCTAAGAATAGTTGATTAAGACTGTCATCTACCAAAATAAAGGGCACATTCATCCATGAGCGATATCTAGGATTAACTGGGTTTGAATAAAAATCAGATGCGTCAATTGCTTGATAAAGTTTTTGTGCCTTACGCTTGTTAACCGCCTCTATAGCAGCTATTCCGCCTTGATCCTTAAGCCATTCAAACACACGCCCTGCCACATACCAAGGATAAGTTGCAGGGGTATTGTACATTGAATCATTGTTGGCTTGTGTTGCGTAATCAAACAATACTGGCTGCTTAGGCACAACATCACCAATTAAATCCTCGCGCACAATAACAATTGTTAATCCTGAAATGCCAATGTTTTTTTGCGCACCGGCATAAATTACGCCAAATTTTGATACATCAATTTCACGTGACAAAATAGCTGACGACATATCAGCCACAACCGGCATGTCGACTTCTGGCACATAATCAAACTCTAGGCCTGCAATAGTTTCATTCGGCGTGTAATGCAAATATGCCGCTTGTTCGTCAATCTGCCAATGAGAGAAATCTTCAATATCAGTAAAATTATTAGCCGTACTATCTGTACAAATATTAACCTCTGCATAGCGCTTAGCTTCAGCAATTGCCTTAACCGACCAATGGCCTGTATTGGCATAATTCGCCTTAGCCTTCCCACGCAACAAATTAATCGGCACCATGGAAAATTGAGCCGATGCACCGCCTTGTAGAAATAACACTTTGTAATTATTAGGAATATTCATCAGCTCGCGCAAGTCTTGCTCGGCCTTTTGCGCCACAGCCGTAAAATCAACACCGCGATGAGAAATCTCCATCACCGAAGCTTTGGCATTGCCGTACTCTAAAAGCTCTTCTTGCATTTGGCGCAATACTGGCTTTGGTAGCATGGCTGGACCGGCGCTAAAATTGTATATTTCGCTCATGGACTATTTTCCTAAAAAGTTTCAATTTATTTTACGTTAATATCAATCAATTTTTTACTTGAAACCTACCTTAAAAAACTGATTATAATTTACCAGCTTAATTATGGAAGTAGGTGAGAATCCTACGCTGTCCTCGCAACGGTATTTTTCTAATCAGAAATCAGTCCGACACATAATTTAGTCATTTAAATTTTACGAAGGATAATCATCATGAAGCTCAAGCAACTCTCGTTAGTCGCTGCAATATCAGCACTCACATTTACCACCACAACCAACGCAGTATTAGGCCCTATTCCGATTTACCTTAATACGGAATATCGAACAGCTAGCCCAGTTATCGGCTCTATTGCTTCAACACTTAGCTTTGATGCCGAAGACATCAAGGCGACTGGCGCCAACACTTTTATAGATTTTTTAGCCACCGTACCAAGTGTTGGGCTATTTAATGGACACGGCAATGTTCCCGCTGTATTTATGCGCGGTGGTCATTCAAATCACACTTTAATTTTAGTTGATGGTGTCAAAATTAATTCTGCAAGTTCACAAAATGGTGCCGCTGAATATGGACTGGCCAATGTTGCACTGAATGATATTGAAAAAATTGAAATCGTCAAAGGCTCAGGCTCTGTTTTATATGGTGCGCAAGCCGTTTCAGGTGTTATTAATATTACCACCAAAAAAGGTGCTGATGGTACGCACAGTACCGTTAGCATGAAGTATGGCACACACAATTCCAAAACTTACGAACTATCGGCCAGTGGCGGTAGTGCAGAGGGGTTTGTTAGATTTTCCCATAATAAATATACAACGGATGGCATCGATGCTCGTGATGCTGATATAACAGATGATAAAGATGGGGCTGATAATCGAGCCACACAAATTAAATTTGGCAATGAGCGTCACCATATTACTTATTTAGAAAGTAGGCTTAAAAATGAATATGATAGATGTTGGGATGGCACTCAAAGTGTTGATAACTGCCTAGGTGATACAAAATTAAATAAAGTATTGATTAGCACCAACAAAAAAATTAACAACACTTGGAATACTAAACTATCCCTTGCACAAATCACAGATACGAGAGATGAGACAAAGGGTGGTGTTTTTACGCTTGGTGACCAATACAAAAGAACTGATATAACACTACTTAACGATATTAAAATTGATAAAGCTTTGTTAAATATCGGCTTGTCACAAGTAGATGATAAGAATACCAATAATAATCAACAAATTACCAGTAAAGAGGCATTTATAAACTGGCAAAAAGAGATTAACAGTATCGATATCAATACGGGTGCTCGCTATATCGAACACTCCAAATTTAACAACGAAACAGTCTATAACCTAGGTATTGCAAAATACCTGGACAAGGGTGTTAAATTGACAAGCACTTACAGCACAGCATTTACCGCACCCTCTTTAGCACAAATAAATGCAGTAGCTACTTTAGAGCCAGAAACTTCAAAAAATATTGAACTGGGTATCGAGAAAACTTACGACTGGGGTGTAGTTGATGTAAGAACCTATACCAACAAGATTGAAAATGCATTTCGTAGTGATGACACAACCAGCTGGGCTTGGACCAATATTGGCAAATTAACAACTAAAGGCATCGAAGTATCGGTGAGTGCCAATATAAATAACTATGATCTTGATTTTTCTCATAGTTACAACGAGAGTAGAGCTCATGACGAGACTACGCAAGCGATCAGAAGGCCAAAAAATATGACCAATTTAACACTTAGTAAGCAGTATGCTAAATTTAATTCAAAAATGCAGATCATTAAAAAATCATCTAGTTTGGATGCTGGTAATGTTGAGTTAGCTGGATACACTTTACTCAACTTAAGTACTCAATACCAAGTAAACAACAATGCTAAAGCATCTCTAACTGTTAACAATGCAACAGACAAAGATTACACTGTGGCAAATGGCTTTAATCAGTTTGGCAGAACAGTTAGTCTAGGGCTAGATTATAACTTCTAGGGTGAAGCTACAGAGTGTGACAGCTTTGTCTTTACCGATTGGCAATAACATTGACTATAATAAAACCATTAACATTGAACAAACAGGATTTTAAATGACAAATCAAATCAACAAAACCAAAACAATTTTTGCTGTATTTATTATGGTGCTTTTAATGATCGCGACACGCGGACATGCAAATTGGCTAGATAGTCTGGTGCATTTACCTGATTTTACTATTCCAGCCTTGTTTATCGCTGGCGTGTATTTGCGTAAATTTTGGGTGGCTTTTGTGATTATTATCAGCGCTGTGGCAATCGATAACTACGCCATTGTGCATGAGGGCATTAGTGCAAACTGCATCACCCCTGCTTATAGCGTACTATCACTCACCTACTACGGAATTTTCTGGGTGGGTAAATATATGAGTAGCTTGAATATTAATACTGACATAATCAAAAATACATTGATTATTATTGCAGCGACGAGCACTCAGTGGCTAGTAGCAACATCAAGCTATTATTTCTTTACCACGACTTATGCAAAAACTGGCTGGAGCAATTTCCCTGCTTATATTGCTCAGTGGTCAATAGCTGAAATTGCCCCAGTGCTTTTCTGGATGGCCGCCGTGTCAATCGTTTTTACTTTAAACCATCGCTATTCATTTATCCCGTACTTTTCAGCTAAAAAAAGCTAAAAACCACCAGTGTCAGACGATCAATACAAAGCTAGGATGCAGCGCAAAAAGGCGCATGTTGACTCTCGCATAGAGCAGGCTAATATTGACAAAGGCATTATCGTACTCCTCACTGGCAACGGCAAAGGTAAGTCTTCTTCAGCTTTAGGAATGATTTGTCGAGCACTCGGCTATGATATGAAAGTGGGTGTTGCCAAGTTTTTAAAAGGCGTGCAAGATACGGGTGAAGATGCTTTTCTAGCCCAACAGCCCAATGTTCAAACTGTGTTTATGAAAACTGGCTTTACTTGGGATACGCAAGATAAAGAATACGACACCGCCATGGCAGCTGAAACTTGGCAAAAAGCTCAATCCTACCTAGAAAACGAATTAATCGATTTGGTAGTGCTTGATGAGCTGACCTATATGATTAGTTACAAGTACTTAAACGAGCAAGTAATTATTGATGCACTTAATAATCGACCAAAAGATCAGCATGTGGTTATTACTGGGCGCGCCGCTTCAGAGGGTTTAATTGATATTGCCGATACTGTCAGTGAAGTGAAAGATGTTAAGCATGCCTTTAGAGCAAATATCAAAGCTCAAAAAGGGATTGATCTTTAATATAAACAAAAAAACCTAAGAGTAAAAGGCTTGGTTTTTTATAGTTTTAATTGGTTTTTGTAAAACCTACTGTATTCCGTACATCTCGTTATTAACGATCATTCTCCATATCTTCGAGGCTTGACCTCCATAAGAAACCTGTTTACTGAGTAGTATTGCAGTTGGAGCATAGGCATACTGATAACCATTAGTATTGCAAGTCACAAAAGTATCATCACGAAAATTAATTTCTCTGCCTACTTCACAGCCTTGAAAAGCGGACTCTACTCTGCCATCCTCATACTCAAAACTATCTATGATTTTTGTGCTTTCAATCGTCCAGCCAACACTTTTCTCCCATGCTGACTCAAAATTTGCAAAAGAAGATATAGAAGCTATTGTTAGTAAAATTCCTAAAATAAATTTATTCATTGTTTATCCTTATTTGATTACAAAACTTAATAGTATAAAAATTATAACACCCTTATGCGCTAATCATCAACCGAAGATAAAGATAAAAATATTGATATTTAAAACTAGTTATCCTTTCTAGGTACAAATTCTAATACAGTCGCATTAATACAATACCTTGGTTTGCCATTAGGGCCGTCGCTAAACACATGACCTAGGTGAATATCTGTGCTTTTTGAGAGAATTTCAGTGCGTTGCATGCCAAAGCTGTTATCAGCTTTTTCATACGTCTCACCCGCTACCGGCTTGGTAAAAGACAACCATCCAGATTTTGAATTAAAACGATCACGGGTGTCAAATAATGCTCTGCCTGATAATTTATCCACAAACACGCCGTCAGGTGTATTTTTAAAAATATCATATTGCTTACAAAACCTGCCATCTGTGGCTTTGTTAAAAGCAACATCAAAAGCTTCTGATGATTTCCCCAGTTTAAACTCGCCCAATGCTTTGTAAAATTCACTCGGTGACATGTAGCCTTGTTGCGCCCAAGCTTCTTTACCATCTTTAATAAAGAAAATAGTTGGCGTTGCCCAGGTTGGTGTTTTTAAATCAAAGCCTTGCAGTGCAGTCATCGGGGCGCTTCTAAGGGGGATACTACCTTTGTATTTTGAGGTGACTTCTTTTTCAAATTGCAAGCAATATAAGCAAGAGCCTTTGTCTTCTGCTTCGATCACTAAAATTTCCATGTCACCAAGTGGCTTCACCGCCTCATGTACCACTTGCTTTTTCATGGCTTGATCAAATTTCACACCGGTTGCATGATTCGGGCAATAGCCATTTGGATTTTTAACTAGATAATTTTGATGATAATCTTCTGCAGGCCAAAACTTATCCAATTGCTTAATTTCAGTGACAATCTTGCCATAGCCTTTAGCAGTTAATAGTTGCTGGAATTTTTGCCCGGTACTTAGTGCAACCGCCTCTTGGTCTTTTGTGGTCCAATAAAGTGCTGAACGGTAATTATTACCAACGTCAGCCCCTTGTCTATTTACTTGCGTCGGATCGTGAATTTCCCAAAAATTCTTAATCAAAGACTCGCTAGATACCTTATCTGGATTGTAAGTTACCTTTACTACTTCAGTATGATTAACCAGCGCTTTATCAATCTCAAGCTCAGTTTTATCGGTGAGTCCAATATTTTCTAAAAAACTAACAAAACCCGAGCTTTGAAGATTTCGATTTTTGAGCACCTGATCATAACTAGGATTGGCATAACTACCGCCAGCATAGCCAGAGGTTGCCTCAACAACGCCGTCGATTTTTTCAAAGTTTTTTTCTACACCCCAAAAACAACCGGCTGCAAATACGATTTCTAATACCATTTTTTTTATCCTTTAATAATAAATAGCTTATTTATTATTACGTTATGTCTGAATAAAAAGTTTCAAATTTGAGAAAAATAAATCAGCTAAGTATTCTCGCTCATGTATTGTAAAGCTTGGTATAAATACTCTACTGGAACAATCTTTAGTCCTTTAGGGGCTTTTTTTGGAATATTACCCTTAGGGATGATAGCCACCTTAAAACCGTGCTTTTGCGCCTCTTGCAAACGCTCAATGGCATTATAAACCGGACGCACCTCACCCGTTAAGCCCACTTCACCAAATGCAATCCAATCATTCGGGATTACTTTATCTCTCAAGCTCGACATAATCGCTAGCATCACCACCAAATCAGAAGCGGTTTCATTCACCTTAATGCCACCAACCACATTCACAAATACATCCTGGTCGTGTGTCGCTACGCCACCATGTTTATGCAGCACAGCGAGTTGCAGCGCTAGGCGATTTTGCTCCAAACCAACACTCACGCGTTTAGGGTTGCCACCCGCTTGATCAACCAAAGCTTGCACTTCAACCATCAATGGTCTGGTTGCCTCACGTGTAACCATGACCATCGAACCTGGCGATGGTTTGGCTTGATTAGACAGGAAAATGGCTGACGGATTTTCTACTTGCTGGAGGCCAGTTTCACCCATGGCAAAAACACTAATCTCATTCACTGCACCGAAGCGATTTTTGACAGCGCGAATAATACGATAACGCCCGCCTGCATCTCCCTCAAAATACAATACTGCGTCAACCATGTGTTCCAAAATTCTAGGTCCAGCTAGCGCACCACCTTTAGTCACATGACCAATCATCAGTAAAATGGTATTGGTTTGTTTGGCAAACTGCGTCAGTTGAGCGGCGCAATCACGCACTTGGGTAACCGAGCCTGGGGCGGAGGTAGAGCCGTCTGTCACCATGGTTTGGATGGAATCAATGACGATGACCTTAGGCTGAACCTCTTTAGCCAATTTAATAATTTTTTCTAAGTGGGTTTCACTCAAAAGCAAAATATCTTCATGAATATTTAAGCGAATCGCACGATCACTAATCTGCTCGGCCGACTCTTCGCCACTCACGTACAAGGTAGTATTAGTTTTATTAATAGCCGCCATCGCTTGCAAAATGAGCGTGGATTTACCAATCCCAGGATCGCCACCAATGAGCACCACTGAGCCATCTACCAAACCACCGCCCAAGGTGCGGTCAAGCTCTGTTAAACCCGTTGTTAGTCTTTGTCGATGCTCAGATTTAATATCTGATAAGTTTTGAACTTTAGAAGGCGGGAGGTCTTTAAGGCTTTCAGGTTTTGAAGAGGTTGCTTGAGATAGCACTACTTCTTCCAAAGTATTCCAAGCCTTGCAATCTAGGCACTGCCCTGCCCATTGTGGTTGTGATGCGCCACACTCACGACAAACAAATTCTACTTTAGTTTTTGCCACTACTTTTTCATGAGCTTTTCAATCTCATTTTTAAAGGCTTCAATGTCTTGAAATTGACGATAAACCGAAGCAAAGCGAATATAAGCCACCTCATCAAGCGCTTTAAGCTCTTCCATCACCCACTCACCAATTTTGGCTGAAGGCACTTCGCGCTCTGCTTGAGTCATTAGTTTGCGTGAAATTCTAGCAATGGAAGTTTCAATTTGTGAGGTTTTAACCGGGCGCTTTTCTAAAGCTTTAAGCAGGCCAGAGCGAAGCTTGTCTTCACTAAAACTTTCCCGAGATTCATCACTTTTAATCAGGCGTGGTAGATTTAAATCAACCGTTTCACGAGTTGAATAGCGCTCACCACAAGAGGTGCACTCGCGACGCCTGCGCACTTGCGAGCCATCATCAATTAAACGAGTGTCTAATACTTTGGTGTCGTCAGACTGACAAAATGGACAGCGCATTCTCCCCCTTGATTATTACTACTTGTACACAGGATGCTGAGCGCAAACCTTGGCCACTTTTGCTTTCACTTCATCGATCACGGCTTGATTGTCTAAATCATCACAAATATCACAAATCCAGCTAGCCAAATCACGACACTCCTGCTCGCCAAATCCGCGCGTTGTTACCGCGGGTGTGCCCACACGAATACCACTGGTGACAAAAGGTGACTGAGGATCATTAGGTACAGCGTTCATGTTCACCGTAATATGGGCATTACCAAGTGCTGCGTCAACGGCCTTACCGGTTAAACCTTGATCAATGAAACTTACTAGGAATAAATGGTCGTCTGTACCGCCAGAAACCACATCAAAACCACGCTGAATAAAAGTATCAGCCATCGCTTGTGCGTTGACCTTAACTTGCTTTTGATAGGCTTTATATTCATCACTCATTGCCTCTTTAAAGCAAACCGCTTTAGCCGCAATAATATGCATTAGTGGGCCACCTTGAATACCTGGGAAAATCGCTGAATTAAGCTTTTTCTCAATCTCTTCATTGGCTTTAGCCAAAATCAGACCGCCACGAGGGCCACGTAAAGTTTTGTGTGTGGTGGTGGTGGTAACGTCAGCAATACCCACTGGAGATGGATATTCACCAGTTGCAATAAGACCAGCAACGTGCGCCATATCTACCATTAAATACGCACCAATTGAATCAGCAATGTCTCTAAAACGCTGCCAATCAACCACGCGTGAATAGGCTGAAAATCCTGCAATAATCATTTTCGGCTGATGCTCTTGGGCTAATGCCTCTACTTGAGCGTAATCGATCTCGCCAGTGCTTTCATCTAAACCGTACTGAATCGCGTTAAAGTTTTTACCAGAAAACGAAGGTTTAGCGCCGTGCGTAAGATGCCCGCCGTGTGCAAGACTCATGCCTAAAATGGTATCACCCGGTATTAATAATGCTTGAAAAACCGCTGCGTTTGCTTGAGAGCCAGAATGCGGCTGCACGTTAACATAATCTGCACCGAACAATTTTTTAGCGCGATCAATCGCCAATTGCTCAACCACATCCACATGTTCACAACCGCCGTAGTAACGTTTTCCAGGATAACCTTCAGCGTACTTGTTAGTCAGCTGAGAGCCTTGCGCTTCCATCACCGCAGGTGAGGTGTAGTTTTCACTGGCAATCAGCTCAATATGTGCTTCTTGACGAGCTACCTCTGCCACAATTGCATTTGAAATTTCACTATCTACTTTCGCTAAAGTTTGGGATCTATCAAACATAACACACTCCTTATTTTTAATATTTTCTTAGATTTAAGATGATAATTTTAACGCACAAACAGCAATCTATCGACCAAAGTCGGCGTCTAATTTTAAAAATTTAGGAAATTATGCAAATCAAGCCAGAATAAGGCTTGCAAGGGGTTTATTTAAGAAAAAACCTTATAAAAATAGTCACTTTAAACACTTAAACTCAATAAATTGAGCAAAAACAGTCGGGCTAAACTTGGCTGATAAAAAATTTTGGAAATTTTAAGAATGGCACTAAAAAAACGCTTAAACAATAAAAAAGCCGCAAACTAATTACTCAGTTTGCGGCTTTTTTTATTCCAATAATTTAGTTAAAAATTATGGCTTCTTAGGTGTTTGGTATGGCACTTCTGTTTGCACTGAATCCCATTCAGTTGTGTAACCAACGTGAAAACCTGCAGGTACTTTACCATCTACAGTTTTTTGAGTTGTTGTAACTCTGAAACCTTCTTTACCAACTACACCTGTAGGAACTGCAGGTCTTTGCATTTGTCCGCTCATATCTTACTCCTAAAAAATCTTAAAGTATCCGCTGTAAAGGTCTACAACTGAAAAACACTTTAAACAATAAAATTTATAATTTGAGCAATTATACAGCGATGTCCATCAATAATCCATTTTTTATCAAAAAAATTATCTAATTTAGCGCAATTAAATCTAGCTTGTTTGATTAGATTTTGAGCTAGCCTGACATATTGGGCAGTGCGCATCTTTGCTAATTTTTACCGTTCTAAAATCAAGCTTTAACGCATCAATAATCATCAGCTTTCCGCTCAACTGTTCACCCAAGTCTAGCACTACTTTAAGGGCTTGAAGTGCTTGTAACGTACCCATAAACCCTGCAACCGGCGCAAGAATGCCGTTTTCTGTGCAATTTTCATTATCCTCGCCTTCTTTGCTATACAAACACTGATAACAAGGCTGATCTGCCTCATACCCCTTAAAGACCGATAGTTGCCCCTCAAAACGAATAACCGCTGCAGAAACTAGCGCTACTTTTTCTTGTACACAGGCGGCGTTAATTTTAAAACGCGTGGCGAAATTATCCGTGCCGTCTAACACGACATCTGCTTTAGCCACCCAGTTATTTAGATTTTCTTCACTAAGATCTGTCAATGTGGTGATTTTAATGTTTGGATTAATGGCCAGCATTTTCGCTTTAGCTGAGTCAGTTTTATATTGGCCAATATCGGGTGTGTGGTGAATCACTTGGCGCTGAAGATTAGACAGCTCGACCTTATCAAAATCAGCAATAATAATATGCCCAACACCCGCAGCTGCTAGATACAACGCACTAGGAGAGCCCAAACCACCAACGCCAATGAGCAACATAGTGGCATCTAACAGGCTTTGCTGACCTTCAATGCCCACTTGTGGCAACATAATTTGGCGAGAGTATCTAAGCAGGTCTTGATCGTTCATGAGTTAAAGTATTTATTGAGTTTGGGTGTGATTAACATTCTACAATAAGCTTGATCTGGGTTGTTATTAAAATAGTTTTGATGATAGCTTTCCGCTGGATAAAACACATCCAAAGCGCTTACTTCTGTCACAATATTATCATCTAATGTTTGCATATATTGCTGGGCCAGGTTCTTTTGCTCCGTATTTTTATAAAATATGGCCGAGCGATATTGTGTACCTTTATCATTACCCTGTTGATTCAGCGTCGTGGCATCATGTGTGGCAAAAAAGACGTTTAGTAGCTGTGCAAAGCTTATCTGAGATTCATCAAAATTAACTTTAACCACTTCAGCGTGCTGCGTTGATCCGGTGCAAATATCTGCATAAGTAGGGTTTTGAGTAAGTCCGTTACAATAGCCAGACTCAACACTCGTCACGCCTGGAATGCGTTGAAAAACAGCTTCAACACACCAAAAGCATCCGCCAGCAAAATAAGCTGTTTGCATGTATGATTCAATATAATTTAAAAAATAATAGTATAGCTGATGAGCGCCCAAGAAGTAATCACACAACTCAAATCTTTTGCTAGCGAATCTCGGCGAAAAGCAAACCAATATTACTTTAAAACTGGGCCGGGAGAATATGGCGAGTTTGATCAATTTATCGGCGTACGTACGCCACAAATTCGCTCAATTGCCAAGCAATATTATCAGCATATCAGCTTTAATGAAATTGATCTGTTAGTCAATCATGCTGTTCATGAAATTCGCTACTGCGGACTGATTATTCTGGTTTATCAATATCAGTCTTCCCAGTCGGAGGCGGTTTTTAATTATTATCTAAAAAACTTGCAGGCAGTTAATAATTGGGATTTAGTTGATTACTCAACACCACATATTATTGGCGACTATCTGCTTAACCGCTCAAGCAAACATAGTCTTTTGCTTGATTGGGCAAGATCAGATGATTTATGGGAAAGGCGCATTGCCATTGTGGCAACCTTTGCCTTTATCAAACAAAATCAATTCACACTAACTTTGACGATTAGTCAGCTATTGCTAAATGACCAACAAGATTTAATCCATAAAGCCGTTGGTTGGATGCTAAGAGAGGTTTATAAAAAAAGCCCTGACACCTGCAAAGCTTTCTTACGAGAAAATTACGCACAACTCTCTAGAACTACTTTAAGATATGCGATTGAACGCATGGCCGAAATTGAGCGAAAAGCGTACCTGAAAGGAGTTTTTTAACATGTATCAAATTAGTTTTTATGTGCCAGAGGCCGACTTAGAAATTGTTAAAAATGCGATGTTTGATGCAGGCGCAGGCCAGCATGAAAACTACGAGCAGTGCGCTTGGCAAACCATTGGCATGGGGCAATTCAAGCCTATCAACAATGCTCAGCCTGCCATTGGCCTATTGGACGAATTAGAAGCTATAGAAGAGTACAAAGTGGAAATGCTTTGTGTTGATGACAACCTTGATTTAGCCATTAAAGCCATGAAATTTGCCCACCCTTATGAGCAAGTGGCCTATAGCGTTATCAAAATGGAGTATTAATTATGATGAAAAAACAAGCCCCGTACGAACACGGATTTATGCTGAGTTTATTATTACTCGCCATTGGCGGGCTTATTTGGCTGTTTATGCCTTTTATCCCTGCTTTATTTTTGGCGCTACTCATTGCCATTGCCACTTTTTCACAATACAACAAACTCAAAGCACATTTATCTGCCAACCATGCAGCACTAGCGATGACGGTATTAGTGACAACCATTCTGATTTTGCCATTGAGCTATATTTTACTCATTAGTGGCCTTGAGGTCTCAACCCTAATTCAAACCATCAATACCGACTTTAGCTTGGAGAAAAGCCGCCAAATACTCGAGCAAACCATTTCAGGACTGCCTTTTTCTGAGTCGCTTAAAGCCACTTTAAGCACAACCATCAATAACAACTTAGAAGGCTTGCTGACTAATATTAAAGATTTTTCAGTGATTATTTTGACCAGTATTTTATCGCTCTCTTCGCATTTTGTCTTTTTCTTGGTTGTTAGTGTTTTTGCACTTTATTATTTTTATATAGACGGCAAAAACACCATTAAACGCCTTAAGAATCTCTCACCTTTAGAAAACTATCTGGATGAGATTTTACTAAAGCAATTTTCAAGCCTTTCTATTACCCTCGTCGGTAGTGTTTTTAGTATTGCGATATTACAAGGTGTGCTTTTCTCTATCGCGGTGATCCTGGTAGGCTTGCCGGCTTTATATTTTGGTATTGCTATGGCGCTTGCCAGCTTTATCCCAGTACTCGGCGGCTTGATTATTTGGCTACCCTTAAGCCTGTATCTTTATTCACAAGGGCAAACAACTGATGCATTGATTATTGTGTTATTTGGTGCGGTGTTTATTGGCACCATTATCGATAACTTCATCAGACCTTTAATCATTCAAAAATTTACCCAAAACAGTCATCACTCTAGTGCACTAAATCACACGTTAATCACGGTTTTGTCAACACTGGCTGGAATCATTCAATTTGGTATTTTAGGTTTATTCATTGGGCCAATTATTGCCGCTATGGCTATCAGTATTTTTGATGTCTACGCGATTAAATATGCCGATTCATTAGATCAGCGCTAAACGCCTCTCTAGCGATAAAATCAAAATCGGGTATAATGCCTGTCTTTAATTTACCAATAGGGTTTGCATGTTAAATAAGTTAGTTGAATATATTAAAAATAACCATCCTGATACCAATGTGGATGCTTATCTAGACGCTAAATACATCCAACTTAATAACACCCAATTAAAGCAAATTGCTGACGCCTTAGAAAGTGGCGAGCTAGTCACAAGCCCTGCTTCTAGTTGTGGCGCTAATCATTTTATTTTTCATTTTGGCAACACCATTATTCTATTGCAAAAAGACACAACAGAGTCTAACGCAGTGTATACAGCTGAACTTGCCTGGGAGACTGATTTCTTATCAGTAAGATCTGTGAGAGATAAGGCCAAAGGGTTTTACTTTATCAATTTTGAGCTTGATGACGACTACCAAACCACGCTACTAGATACTCAAAAAATTATTGAAGGCCATGTAAACAATAGTGAAAAAAATCAGCAAATTGTTAATAAAGTCATGCCGGTTTTAAAGGGTTTTATGAACGCTATTTCAGATTAACAACTAACGTTATCACAAGTCAATAATTTAGTCTAATAACCGAGCTTACCACTTGTCCGTCTGGATAAATACCCCCTTGCGGGGTATGAATACTATTAGCGACTAGCCTGCTTGAGTGAGTTTTTTGAGTTTTGGTCCAGCTTTAAAACTAACCACTTTTCGAGCTGATATCTCTACCGCCTCACCTGTTTTTGGATTTCTACCAGGGCGAGCAGATTTTTCTCTAAGTACAAAATTACCAAAGCTAGACAACTTAACCTCTTCACCTGAAGCGAGTGTTTCCTGGATTTGGTTAAAAAAATCATTGGTTAATTGCAACGCTTGTGCGTGCGTTATTTCTATCTGACGCACCAGCTCATCAGCAATATCTTTTTTACTGAGTGCCATTATCGAAGTGTGGCTGAAAATTTATCTTGCATTAGACTAAGCACTTCATCGACCTTTGCATTAACCTCTTCATCAGCCAAAGTTGCCTCCAAAGATTGATATATAAGATTAAGTGCAACACTCTTTTTGCCAGATTCAATATGCTCGCCTGCATATACATCAAACAAATTCACACCAACAAAATGCTCTTGGCATAAATTCTTGATTGCGTCTGTTAATTGAGCAACGGGCGTTGCTTGATCAACCACAAGTGCAATATCTCTTTGAGCTTGCTGATAAGAAGAAAAAGCCTGATATTTAGCAACCCTTCCCATTAAGATGGTATTTAAATCCACCTCATACAAGTAACATTGCGACAGTGATAGCTCTTTTTGCAGAGTTGGAGATAGTGCGCCAATCCAACCTACTTGCTCACCATTCAGGCTAATCTTAGCACTCTGGCCTTTTTGTAGGGCTGGATGCTCAGCTGCTTCAAAATCAAAAATTGCTGATGTAAAACTCAAGATCGATTCAAGATCGGCTTTAGCGTCAAAAAAGTCTAACGGCTGGGTTTCACCTGACCACTGAGCATCAAAACGATTACCCGAAACAATACCTGCTAATTTATTTGACTGCTCATCCGCTTTCACACCAGCAAAACACAAGCCTATTTCAAAAAATCGTGCATCTGTATGGCCACGTCTTTGATTAGATTCTACTGTTTGCAAAAGACCCACCCAAAGTGACGAGCGCATGGTGGACATATCTGCTGAAATTGGATTTGAAAGCGTGATTTTTTTCGCTGAAGGATCGATTAATGTTTGATACTTTTCAGCAATAAAACTATAGGTAATTACTTCTTGATAGCCACGACTCACTAAGGCTTGCATGACATCATACTGATCAACCTGCGCTTCTTTAATCACATTAATATTAGCATCTAATGATAATTTTTGTACGGGCAGCTTGTCATAGCCGTAAAGTCTAGCCAATTCCTCAATTAAATCAGCAGGAATACGGATATCAAACCTAAAACTTGGCGGGATAATTGTCCATGAATCAATGGTTTTATCACTAATTTCAAAATCAAGATTAATAAACTTCTCTTCAATCCAATTACTGTCTAGCTCAAAGCCCAATACTTGCTGAATTTTAGCTTTTGTAATGGTAATAGGTGTCAGCTCTGGGAGTGTCGAATCATCGATATTAGAGGTAATATCGCTCACTTCACCACCGCAAATTTCAACCACAAGCTGAGCGGCACGATCTAGTGCAAGCTCGGTGATATTAAAATCTACACCACGCTCAAAACGCAGCGATGATTCAGTATGCAAACCATAATTTCTGGCCTTACCCGCAATTGAGACTGGCTCAAAAAAGGCACTTTCTAGCAAAATATCAGTCGTTGTTGTCTGTGTAGAGCTTGCTTCACCGCCCATCACACCAGCAATCGCTAAGACAGAATTTTCATCAGCAATAACCAAGGTATTTTCTTTTAGCTCAATAGTTGAATCATTTAACAGTTCAACCGTTTCGCCTGAATTCGCATTTCTAACCTCAATCGTACCCTTGATTTTCGACAAATCAAATGCATGCATTGGCTGGCCTAGCTCCATTAATACATAGTTAGTAATATCAACTACAGGAGAATGTGTCGCTTGACCTGAGCGCGTTAATTTATCTGCCATCCACTGAGGGGTTTGCACAGTATTATCGATACCGCTAATGGCTCTGGTTAAATATTTTGGACAGGCAATAGTATTGCTAACACTGGTAGAAACGCTTGAAACGCCACTAGCACTTACTGCAATTTCCGGCATAACAAATGCCATATTGTAATTAGCGCTCACTTCACGAGCCACACCGAGTACCGAGAAGCAATCGCCACGATTAGGAGTAATGTCTAGCTCAATAATATGATCATCAAGATCTAAATATTCTCTAATATCCTGGCCAATTGGCGCCTGTGCATCTAGCTCAGCAATGCCGTCAGAGGCGTCACTCAACCCTAACTCTGAATCAGAACAAATCATGCCGAATGATTCAACGCCGCGCAGCTTGGCTTTTTTAATTTTAAAATCACCGGGTAATTTTGCACCGACCAAAGCGGCCATAACTTTCAGCCCGGTACGTACATTTTTAGCGCCACAGATGATTTGCACAGTCTCAGCCTCACCCACATCAACTTGACACAGATTAAGCTTATCAGCATCCGGATGTTTTTCACACGAGACAACATGGCCAACCACCACCTTACTAAAAGCAGGTGCAACCGTTTCAATACTGTCTACTTCTAGACCTGCCATTGTTAATTGTTCAGCGAGCACTTCGTCTGTAACGACTGGTGAAATCCACTCACGCAACCAAGATGTTGAAATATTCATATTAGTTAAATTGTTTTAGAAAACGTACGTCGTTTTCAAAGAATAGTCTTAAATCGTTAACGCCGTAACGCAACATTGCTAAGCGCTCTACACCCATACCAAAGGCCAATCCAGTAAATTCTTCAGCATCCACATTAACAGAATTTAACACATTCGGGTGTACCACGCCACAGCCTAGCACTTCTAACCAGCCAGTTTTCTTACAAACACGACAACCCTCGCCACCACAAATCACACATTCGATATCAGCTTCAGCCGAAGGCTCAGTAAAAGGAAAGTAAGAGGGGCGAAAACGCACTTGTAAATCTTCTTTTTCAAAATAAGCGCGTAAGAAATCAATCAACAAGCCTTTTAGCTGCGCAAAATTAGCATCTTTGTCAACGATCAAGCCTTCAACCTGGTGAAACATTGGAGTATGAGTAATATCTGAATCACAACGATATACGCGCCCTGGTGCAATCACACGCACAGGTGGCTTTTGCTTTTCTAAGGTGCGAATTTGCACCGGAGATGTATGCGTTCTAAGCACCGTATTATCATTAAAGTAAAAGGTATCATGCATGGCGCGCGCAGGATGATGCTCAGGGATGTTTAACGCGGTAAAGTTATGAAAATCATCTTCAATTTCGGGGCCAGTTGCTACCTCAAAACCATTTTTGGCAAAAAGCGCCTGAATACGTTTAAGCGTAATCGTAACAGGATGCAAGCCACCCATTTCAGCATGACGCCCAGGAAGAGAAACATCCACTTGCTCTTCTAATAAGCGCTTTTCTAGCTCGATTGTCTCTAGGTGATTTTTTTTATCCGTTAGCTGCGTCTGCAGCTCAACTTTAGCCTGATTAATAGCTTCACCCATTTTAGGGCGCTCTTCTTTAGAAAGCTTTCCTAGACCCTTTAATAAAGCAGTCAGCTCGCCTTTTTTACCCAGAAAAGTGACTCTAATGTCATCCAGCGTTTTTAAGTCTTGCGCATCAGCAATAGCTGAGCTAGCTTTTTCAAGAATTGGTTCAATCATTTGTATGGGGGCATCTTTAAGAATTCATGGTATTTTTTAGAAGTTATCATAAATTTTTAAAGATGTCTTTAATAGTTTGGTATGAAAAAAGCCATGATAAATCATGGCTTTAGTTTTAGCTATTTGGCTACTTTAGCCGCTTTAGCTATTGCTTCTTTTGCCTGATCCGCAATCATGGCGAATGCGGGTTTGTCAAAAATTGCAATATCTGATAAAACTTTACGATCAATCTCGATACCTGCTTTATTTAAGCCATCAATCAATCTTGAGTAGCTTAAACCACAATTACGAGCTTCTGCGTTAATACGTACAATCCAAAGACGACGGAACTGACGACGCTTCTGACGACGATCACGGTATGCATACTGACCCGCTTTAATAACCGCTTGCTTAGCAACGCGATATACTTTTGATCGTGCACCGTAATAGCCTTTAGCTTTCTTTAATATTTTTTTATGTCTTGCGTGCGCTTGCACACCTCTTGATACTCTTGCCATTTTCTATTCTCCTTAACTATACGGTAACATTCTACGAACCATTGGTACATCTACCTTCTCTACTGTATCAGGTGAACGTAAACCACGTTTTCTTGAAGTACTCTTTTTAGTCAGGATATGACGCAAGTGAGAGTGTTTACACTTGTAACCGCCACTGGCAGTTTTCTTGAAGCGCTTTGCAGCACCTCTGTTTGTTTTCATCTTCGGCATAATTTTCTCCTTGTCCTTTGGACATATTTGTTATTCATATGAATAACTTATTATAAAACTGAAGAATTAACGAGGTGTAAATTAGACAAGGCATTCAGTCTTGAACAGTACACTTAGGTACGGTAAAGACTGAATAACGCAGTATAATTTAACGCATCGTTATTTCTTCTTTGATTTGGGTGCCAGCATCATGCCTAGCTGACGACCCTCCATCTTTGCTTTTTGTTCTACATTAGCAAATTCTTCTGTATCTTTCTCAATTCTGTCGAGCATTTCCATGCCCAGTTCTCTGTGTTGCATTTCGCGACCACGGAACCAAATACTCACTTTAACCTTGTCACCATTGTCTAAAAATTTGACCAAATTTCTAAATTTAATTTGGTAATCACCTTCTTCTGTACCTGGGCGATATTTAATGGTTTTAACTTGGGTTTTCTTTTGTTTCTTTTTAGCTTCTTTCTTTTGCTGCTTTAATTCATAAAGATATTTACCAAAATCCATGATCTTACAAACTGGCGGCTCCGCATTTGGAGAAACTTCAACTAAATCTAAGTTTACTTCTTTAGCTCTTTGTTTAGCTTCGTTAGTATCAACAATACCAACTTGCCCACCTTTTTCGTCAATTAATCGAACTTCTGAAACTCTAATATAATCGTTAACTCGAGTTTTGTTCTTATTACTTGGTTTTTTAATAATTATCCCTCTATTGTTTCTTTATTTACCAGCTCTACAAACGCTTCTATCGACATAGACCCTAAGTCTTCGCCGCCGCGTCTGCGTACTGAAATCTCGTTATTTTCCATTTCACGTTTGCCCGCCACTAAAATATACGGATAACGTTGCATGGAATGCTCGCGTATTTTAAAGCCTATCTTCTCATTACGCAAGTCTGAAATCACTCTAAGTCCTTGTTTTTTTAACTTTTTGTTCACATCTTTAACAAAATCAAGCTGTTTTTCAGAAATATTCAGCACAACTGCTTGAATTGGCGCAAGCCATGAAGGAAAAGCACCTTCGTAATGTTCGATCAAAATTCCGACAAATCGCTCCAGCGATCCAACAATCGCGCGGTGCAACATAACCGGTGTTTGCTTAGAGTTATCTTGGGCAATATAATGCGCATCCAAGCGCTCTGGCATTGAGAAATCAACCTGTAACGTGCCACATTGCCATTCACGATCCAGACAATCTTTTAAGACAAATTCAATTTTAGGGCCGTAGAACGCGCCTTCGCCTTCTTGCAACTCCCAGTTAATGCCTTTTGCATCTAGCGCTTCGGCGAGTGCTGCTTCCGCTCTATCCCAAACTTCATCCGAACCCACTCGATTTTCAGGTCGAGTAGAAAGCTTAATATCGACATTATCAAAACCAAAATGCTTGTATACGTTAAAAGTTAAATCAATAAACTCAGACACTTCGGATTGGATTTGATCCGCAGTACAAAAAATATGCCCGTCGTCTTGTACAAAATTACGCACACGCATAATGCCGTGCAAAGTACCTGAAGGCTCATTACGATGACAAGAGCCGAACTCAGCCAAACGCAATGGCAAATCCCGATAAGACTTCAGCCCTTGATTATAAATTTGAATATGCGCTGGGCAGTTCATCGGCTTCACCGCATAATCGCGGTTTTCACTATTAGTGGTGAACATTGCATCACCAAATTTATCCCAATGACCTGATTTTTCCCAAAGTGTTCTGTCAATTAGCTGTGGCGTATGCACCTCTTTATAGTCGTTATCTCTAAATACACCGCGCATATATTGCTCAACAATTTGATACAGCGTCCAGCCTTTTTCATGCCAAAACACCATGCCAGGCGCTTCTTCTTGCATGTGAAATAAATCTTGAGTTTTTCCAATTTTTCGGTGGTCACGTTTTTCTGCTTCTTCCAAGCGGTGCAAGTGCGCCTCTAAATCTTCTTTAGTTGCCCAAGCAGTGCCATACACACGCTGTAGCATTTCGTTGTTGCTGTCACCACGCCAATAAGCACCAGCAAGCTTCATCAGCTTAAAAGCTTTAAGTCTTGAGGTTGACGGCACATGCGGGCCACGACACAAATCAATAAAATCACCTTGCTTATATAAAGACAAAGTTTGATCTGCAGGAATAGATTCAATAATTTCAGCCTTGTAATGCTCGCCCTTGGCTTTAAAGAATTCAACTGCTTCATCACGGCTCATCTCAGAGCGCTCAATCTTAAGACTCTGCTTTACCAACTTTTTCATGTTTTTTTCAATCTTGACTAAGTCGCCTTCTGAAAAACCGTCTTTGTAAGCAAAATCGTAGAAAAAACCATTATCAATTACCGGGCCAATTGTTACTTGTGCATCCGGATAAAGCATTTGTGTGGCTTGTGCCA
>ERZ1046740.163-NODE-163-length-56701-cov-26.732143_pt1 | contig 56701 bp, 63 predicted proteins | sample MGYA00383093_ERZ1046740 | MGnify/ENA primary metagenome ERZ1046740 (study PRJEB29581, sample SAMEA5548363) | metagenome | biome: marine; feature: coastal; material: water | depth 25 m | study: Short-term variability in the microbial, nano- and picoplankton... | reverse complement strand
ATATATCATTTGAAGATGAACATGCTATAGTTTATAGAAGTAATCAAACAGGAACACCAGGAACACAAACTACTAATATTATAACAGTTGAACGCGGGACCGCAGCAAATGCATATATTTCATGGGTTGATGGCGCTACGGATTATTGGAATATTGGTAGTGGTACAGGTATAAATCACAAATTGCATTTAGGTACAATTGGTGGAACAGCCTTAGCATTTGATCATAGTTCAACTAAATCACAAATCACATCAGGAGGTGTTGATCTAGAGATTGCGGCGACTGGCTCTGGCAACAAGGTTAAGATTGAAGATGATACTGATATTAATGGTGATGTATTAATATCTGGAGATTTAACAGTTTCCGGTACAACTACTACAGTCAACACAGAAACCATTAATCTTGCTGATAATATTATATTACTTAATTCAAATGCCACAGGTACACCAAGTGAAAATAGCGGCATTGAAGTCGAGCGTGGGTCAAGTACAAACGTAGATTTACGATTCAAAGAGAGCAGCGATCGTTGGGAATTCACAAACGATGGTTCTACTCATTACAATATCCCTGTACCAAGTGAGTACACTAGCTACTCGCATCCAACCCATCCTGGTGATGACTTTAGTGTAGACACTGGTGCATTAACTGGTGCCACAGTAGTTAGCGACATAGATATAAATGTAACAACTGATACATTAGGTCACGTAACAGATGCAAATGGTGTAGTTCAAACTCGTACAATTACTGCTACTAATGTAGGTGCTTTGCCGATTACAGGCGGAGAGCTGACAGGCGATTTAGGTATCGGAGAAGATGAAGACAATTTCTATATGAAACTTGTTGTTGGCGATTTAGCCGGTGCAGATGAGGGAATCCAAATTGCTTCTTCTACAACTGGTAAAGGCTCTTTATTATTCGCTGATGGCGGTGGTTATGTATCAGGTTCGATACCCAATTTCACACAGTATCGCGGTTGGTTAAGATATGACCACAATACTGATAAAATGGACATAGCTACGGGTGGCAGCCCTCGATTGACAATCGACAGTAGTGGCAATACGACTATTACTGGTATAATGACAGCCAATTCGACAGCTTCATCATCGGCACCAAAATATACATTTAATGGAGACAATAATACCGGCCTTGGGTATATTGGTTCAGATGCAGTAGGTTTAATTGCAGGTGGCTCCCGTAAGTTTTATGTTAGCGGCACTACTGCATACTTCCAGAATCTATCTGGGGGAGTTGACATATCTGGAGATTTAACAGTTTCAGGTACTGTAGATGGTCGTGACGTATCTGTTGATGGCGCCAAGCTTGATACTATTGACACAAATGCCAATTACTACATTCATCCAACCCACCCAGGTGATGACTTTAGTGTAGACACTGGTGCATTAACTGGTGCCACAGTAGTTAGCGACATAGATATAAATGTAACAACTGATACATCAGGTCACGTAACAGATGCAAATGGTGTAGTTCAAACTCGCACACTTACACTTGCTGATTTGGGATACACAGGCGTGACTGACGCTGATGACTATGATGGTTGGGATTTGTATGTTAATTCAGCAGATAAAGGACGCATATCAAGTGGCGAAAACGTTAACTTCATTGCAGGCAGTAACGTTTCTTTAGGCTACAGTAGTACAAATAACGCTATAACTATTAATTCCACAGCTACCGGTGCAACTGAGTTAGATGATCTGAGCGATGCCCAAACGGGTACGGGTACGAACTGTATGGGTATTGGTAATGGTGCACAAGACAGTATAACTTCTGGCAATGCTTCTATAGCTATCGGTGCCTACGCGCAAGCTAACCAAACCAACGTAGGAACAGCAAACAATACGTTAGGATACCTCTCAATGGCTAACGCCACGGGTAACTACAACAACGCTTTCGGTTACTTTGCGATGAAAGGTACAACTACTGGCAACAGTAATAGTGCATTCGGACATAGCGCATTATCTGGATCAGGGGCTAAAACTGGTAACAGTGCCTTCGGCTCAAACGCTCTATTAGATGTAACCACTGGTGAGTATAATATAGGTATTGGTTACGAGGCTGGTGACGACATAACTACTGGCTCTAATAACACTATTATTGGCAGGTTAGCTGGCTCAACATCTCTATCTAGTACAGTCCTTATAGGAGCTGGCGATACTGAACGCCTAAAGATCAATAGTACAGGCTTGTATGTCAACGGTTCAGCTACTCCCTTAACTAATTACTCGTTACCTCTTGCCACTAACTTCACACGCGGCGGCATTGAACTATTTAGCAATACAGATCAAACGGTTGCTGCTAATTCAGTGACAACTACAGCAGGAAGAACATATGGTATTCAATTAAACAGTAATGATCAAGCAGTTGTTAACGTACCTTGGACAGACACTGGTGCTACGAGTCTTGATGATTTGAGTGATGCGTTTCACGACGATACCCTTAATAACTTAGGGGCAGGCTATCTGTCTGGTAGTCCATCAGCCACAGGTATCCATAATGTTTCATATGGTTACTACACACTAAAGGCTGTTACATCTGGGCAGGAGAACACTGCCATTGGTAGCCAATCACAACGGTCTGTAACCACTGGTAAGTGGAATACCTCTGTAGGCGCTAACTCATTGCGTTCCTGTGTTGATGGGGATTATAACGTATCCTTTGGGTACAAGTCTCTTTACTATAACACGGCCGACAATAACAGCGCGTTTGGAGTGTACGCAGGCCGTAACAACTCTACAGGTGCAAACAACGTAACTGTTGGATACAATGCGGGTGAGGCAATAACCACTGGCTCCAACAACACCGTCCTCGGTTCGTTGAGTGGCACTACAACAATGGCTAGTACAGTCCTTATAGGAGCTGGTTCAACTGAACGCCTAAAGATCAATTCCACAGGTTTGTATGTCAACGGTTCAGCTACTCCCTTAACTAATTACTCGTTACCTCTTGCCACTAACACTGTACGCGGCGGCATTGAACTATTTAGCAATACAGATCAATCTGTTGCTGCTAATACAGTGTCGACTACCGCAGGAAGAACATATGGTATTCAGCTAAACAGCGATGATCAAGCAGTTGTTAACGTACCTTGGACAAATACCAATCAGCTGACAACTTGGGATCTCCAAGGCGATTCAGGTGGCCCTACTACAATCGGTCACGGTGAAACCGTTGATATTGCTGGTGGTACTAATGTAACAACTGTTAGAAGTGGCAACACGATAACTATTAATGCTACCAATTATTCTCACCCAACCCATCCAGGAGATGATATAAATCTCGATACTGGAGCGTTATCGGGTGCTACAGTTATATCTGATCTAGACTTTAACGTAACGACTGACACTCTTGGACATGTAACAGACGCCAATGCTTCTTATAATACAAGAAGTCTAACTGCATCCAATGTAGGTGCTTTACCTATTACTGGCGGCACGTTAACTGGTGGCTTAACCATTGATGCAGATAACGTTGCCGCAGGTGCGTTAAGGATTGAAGCTAACCAAACAAACCCTAATAATGATTTTTACTTTGCCCAAGAGATTGTTTCAACTCTTTCGGGCAGCACTAGCACAACTGGTGATAGACATCAGGGTGGTATATACCTCGATATTAATAGCACACAAACAGGGGGTGGCACAGGGCATGAGCATCGGGCATACGGTATATATTGCGATTTAGATTCCACTGGATCCAGTGATGTTGTTACGGGCGGTTACTTCCATGCCTGTGCAACACCAGCGTATCCAGGGACGGCAACCGAAGTCAGTGGCTTGGATGTATTTGCTGAGGATAACGGTGGGCCTGGATTCGTCACTAATATATATGGGATTAAGGCTCGGGCATTTACTGATAATTCAGATTCCGATACTGACAACCTGTATGGGGCTTATTTTAAAACATATAATGCAGGCGATTCTGGTAGTACTTCCAGCCCGGTGACGACTAGAGGTGTATACGCAGAAGTTGAAATTGGGTCCGGCTCGGACGATATTTATGGCACAACAAAGGTGTATGAGGCGCAATATGACAATAACTCAGGTATAGAACAAACCAACACAACCTACCTTTATTATGGTAATTACGATGGCGTGGAGCCTTCTCAAGCGTATGGGGTTTTCATTAGTGCTGATGTCCCTAACTATTTCGAGGGGTCCATAAGAACCGGTAGTGGTGACTACACTACCGCAGCATACGGTTTCAGTACTGATACCAATACAGGTATGTATAGTCCGGCTAACCATGAAGTTGGATTTCTAGCAAATGGTTCGCAGAAGCTGAAACTCGACAGTACAGGTGCTACTATTACTGGCAATGCTACTGTTACTGGTACTGTAGATGCAAATCAACTGGACTTGCGTGATATGGGTGATTGGATTACCTTTTATGGTGGTGGCGAGACTGAGCATGCAATTACTTCTCGTGACGCATCAGGAACGGCGGCTGATGATATTCGTATTAATAGTTATGGTTCACTTTTTGTTAATTTAGACTCAAATAACAATAACACTTCAGCAGCTGATTTTACCATTGGTAGACATGGTGGTGCTACTGGGACAATTGATTCTTTATTTACAGTAAATGGTGAAAATGGCACAGTAACATCAGAAGGTGATATTTGTGCATATGGTACAATTTCAGATAGACATCAGAAAGAAAATGTGTTAAAATTAGATAATGCACTGGATAAAGTTAATCAATTAAACGGTTATACATTTAATTATATTGGCCGTGATGATCGTATGACAGGGGTAATAGCACAAGAAGTTGAGGCAGTACTTCCAGAAGCTGTATTTGAAACAGAACAAAAAAATGCAGATGAATCAGTAACTAAAGCTGTTAGACATGGTAATATGGTTGGGTTATTGATTGAAGCGATTAAAGAGCAATCACAACTTATAGAAACAATGCAACAAGAAATCGACAAATTAAAGAATAAAACAAAAGATATTTAATACTGAAAAGTTTTTTATATAAATAAATACATAGTGGACAAATATTGTCTACACAATAACAGGAGTTGAAAACATGGCATTACCAGCGACGGGCGCATATATTACTATGGGCCAAGTGCGAGATTATTTTGGACTTAGTGGACAAATATGTCTATCTACATTAGGTGCTTATATTTCCCCACAAGTTACTACTAACATTTACTTATCTGCTACATTTGGCGGATGGCAAAATCCTAATTCAGGTGGCACTTCACCTTAACTAAATATATAATGTATTGTCTCAGGCAATACATTATTTTTTAAAAATACATAATATGTAAACTCAAAAAAAATTCATAGGAGAAAATAATGAGTATTAGAACACGTTTTGAAATTGAAACTTTTTTACTGGGCGCCCATCCCACTAAATCTCGACAAGCTCAGCAGCTTGTTGCAGAATTAGAACAAGCAAAAGCAACATCACATCCGGATTTAGTTGTTTTACAGGAAGTTTTTAATGACTTTGCTGCTGAAAATGATATTGATGCATTGCTTGCGGATATTGAAACCAGTGAAGAAGAATATTGGGTGCAACGCCTGTCACGATTAGCAGCTATTGATATCCTTACCATTGGCAAAGTTCAGCCAGAACATATGAATTATATGGCATCACTAAGTGATGACTCATTCGCTGCATGTGTTAAAAATGCAGCTACACTTGCAAAAACCCTTAATGACCAAGTGCGTGAAATTGAAGCGGAACTATCAGATTCATTAGCAAGTGACTAATGGTTAGTTTACCAAAATATTATAACACATCAGTTAATAATGCAAAAGTTGCAATATGTGTACCAGTACGAGATCACGTAACAGCAGCATTTTCATATAGTCTTGCTATGCTTATGAAAAAGTGTGGCGAAACTGGTCTGAAAACCACACTGCATATGGTTATAGGAAGTGAAATTGCAAGCCAACGACAGCAATTAGTATCAACAGCCCTATTAGCTGATTGTACCCATATATTGTGGTTGGATAGTGATATGAAGTTTCCAGTTGATATATTACAGAAATTATTAGCTAGTAAACAAGATATTATAGCATGCAATTATAGTACAAGAGCCGCTCCGTATTTGCCGGTTGCATTTAAAAGTGATACTGATATGGATATACGTTTAACAAAAGAAGAAAAAGGAATACAACCAGTTTGTGCAGTTGGTTTAGGTTGTATGTTAGTTAAAAGAGAAGTTTATGAGAGCATTCCAATTCCACATTTTGGCGTAGAATGGAATGATGATTATAGTAGCCTAATAGGTGAAGATTTATATTTTTGTCGTAAAGCCCGTAAAAATGGCTATAAAATATTAATCGATTGTGATTTAAGCAATGAAATTTCTCATATAGGAACAACTGCATTTAAAATTGAAGGTACACTATTAAATGATTAATTTAACACAGACAGATTTATTGCAATATAAAGGACAAAATGTTATTACGCCATGGGATAGATTAAAAAAACATATATTCCAGCCATATCCAATTCATACTGCTGAAAAAATTCAAGATTTTAATGCATTATTAGAAATTGGATTGAAATATCAAGATAAAGCTGATATGGTATGGGTAGTTGATAGTTCAGCAGCTATAATGGATGAATTTCCCTGGCACTTTAGACCAAGTGACTTGGGAAAATTATTGATACATGAGTTTCCGCGTGTTACTAGGAGATCTAAACATCCGTTAGTTTGGGGAGATATTAAATTAGTACCAACTGGCGGAGTTTCACATGGAACAATCCAAAATAAAATTATTTCCGGTTACCATGAAGCAGATTTTGATATTGTTATGATAAGTTATCACGAATCAGAAGCAGATGAAAAATACTTAAAATTAAAAACACGTTTCCCAGATATTAAGCATGTGAAGAATGTTAAAGGTATTGGTGAAGCACATAAAGAAGCAGCCCGTATTAGCGATACCCAAATGGTGTGGATTGTTGATGCAGATAGTGATGTATCGCCTACTTTTAACTTTGATTTCATCCCGCCAATGGCAGATAGATCAATAACAACATACAGTTGGTTTGCATCAAACCCAGTCAATGGATTAGAATATGGTTACGGCGGCTTAAAACTATTTCCACGTGATCAATTATTGACTATGGGTCATAATTTACCAGATTTTGCAACAAGTTCAGCAAAATATCAACCAGTTAAATATGTTGCAAGTGTGACACGATTTAATAAAGATCCATTCCGTACATGGAGAAGTGCATTCCGTGAATGTGCTAAATTAGCTAGTGGAATTAACCCAAACAACCCAAGTGAAGAAACATTAGAGCGGTTGCATGTTTGGACTACTGTAGACAACGGTGTTCGTTTTGGCCGCTATTGCCTCAAAGGTGCTCTTGAAGGGAAGGCTTTTGGCGAGAAATATTTTGATGATGTAGAAATGTTAAACAAAATCAATGACTTTGAATGGCTGCGTTTATTATTTGTAAAAAATATGAAAAAACAGATTAGAACTAATAAGGACGATTGATACATTTAAAGTGTATCAATCCAACAACTACCGTCATGCGCACAATTTTCATGAATTGTTTTTATTTTCTTAATTACATTTTTATTGAATAATTGTGCCTTGGTACCGGGATGCAACGGCCTTGGCCAGTTGTTTATCTTTATCCAACAATACCCATCACTTTCGTTATTTAATACTGGGATAAATTCTTCAAAAACAGTAACAACGAATGTATTATAAGTAAAATTCTTATCCGGACTAATAAATTTATTTAATGGATAAACTTTTTCAACATCTGGCAATAAACCCACTTCTTCATTTAATTCTCGAAGCAATGTTTCAATAGGACGTTCATTATCTTCACCCTTTCCGCCAAAAAATCCCCAGGTACGTGGATGACTACTTTTATTACTTCGTTGTTGTAACATTACACGCCCAGTGTCTACAGCTAAAAATATACATCCGCTTGCTTGAATCATAAAACTATTCCATAGTATGGTTTATTAAAGATATAGTCTCCAAAAACCTTCATTATAAATTCCTTCGTGACTGTTTGTCCATTGGGTACCATCCCATGCAAACTGGTCATTGGTGCTAAGATTAATCATATATTGGCTACTGGAAGTCGAACTATCAAAACTAACAATCCAATCAGCGCCATTATATTCAATAATATCATTAGCCTTAGCAACTACTGATCCCCAAGCTCCAGCAGTATCTTCAATTATAAGATAACGTTGACCAGTTTGCACTGGATCAATAATACCGTCTCCAGGAAAATTCACTAATGGATTTAGAATACCAGTTATTGGACCCAATGTATTTGCTGGTAATGTATCAGTATCAATATCGACAAGCAATGCATTAGGATTAGTATCATCAATACTTAATCGTCCAATAACATCGTCTGATGTATCGCCAGGGTCACTATTTTTTCGTAACCGAATTTGACTAATTCCTTCTCTTAAAGCACCAAATGGTTTTAGTACTTCGCTCCATATTAATTGATCTCCGTTACTATCCAAATCATTACCACTTTCAGATAAAATATAAGCTTTACCATCTAGATATTTTACTTTTCTATTTTCTAATGTAACTATAATATACTCTAAAGTGCTAGTATTAAATGGTTCATTATTTCTAAAAGCATCCAAGTCATCATCATCTAAATTATATAATTGATTTAGAATGGTATGAATAATTCGTTGTTGTTTAACTTTTGCTGGTGGATTAATAAATGCTGGCATTTGGAATGTTAATGTTGATACATCAATAATATCGTCAACACTACTCCCAACACTACGGCTACTCCAGATACTATTTGTCATTTCAACATATGCTAATGCACTCCAATCATATGGGTTGCTTGATGTTCTGACATTAAGTGTTGGATTAAATAAAACCATAATTTGCTCAATCAATTGTAATTTCTGATCAGTATTTGAAGTCCATATATCACAATTCATAGTTATGTTATATGGAACAGGCATATGGCGTTCAATGGTATATGTATTACCAACTTCATCTAAATATTCACCAGTTGATATGTCTTGTTTCTTTTCGTATACTTGTACTTTGTCTACATGCTCTGGGCTAACCCTGCGCTCAGGTGCCATTGAGAAATCTGTCACATAACAACTAATAAATGGAACAGTGTTAATAATGTTTTCACTATTTTCTCGTTGAATGTGGGCAGCCATACGGTTAATATCACCATACCGAACTGGAACTTCCAAAAACGTTGGAAGCTTATCATCGTTAACGCCCATTTGTACAGTAAATCCACTAAAAAGTCGTATAAACTGTTGAATGTATCTTCTAATTTGCTTATCGTAAAAATATTGTTGTGTCATTATTCAAAATCACTCTTTGGTTTAATTACTTGGCTTATTGGTTGACGTTCAGCTATTTCTTGATTATTTACAACTGACGTATTTTCATTGTCAATGAATTGACTTGCATTATATGTGCGATCACTCCAAGTTGTATCATTAATATTATCATAAAGTCTGTGCCATCTACTGCCACGGAATGCAAATAATCTATTAGGAGTAAAATCAGTGCGTACAAAGTAATCTCCGTCATTTGGCTCTTGTGGGAATTGATCGCCACTTGCTAACGTTTCACCGTGATCATATTCCTTAGTCTGGTCTTCTTGACCAAATAAATGATCTACCAACGGGATACCTAATGGATCAGCTTCCTCAGCAGCTTTGACTACTGCCTTACTAATATTAATTTCTGTTTTATAGCTACTGAGCTTGTTCTTTAAACTATCTGGATCTTCAGCAGTACCAAGTATATCTGCGTATTCTTGTGTATCAGTTAATGGTGAAACTTTAACTCGCCAAATATGTGAATACCAAGTTTGGCTAAATCCTTCGCTACCACGGTTGGCATCAGTTACTACATAAAATTTATTTACTGATTCTTTTTCATGACTTAATAACAAATCATCACGCAAATGCGGCAATTCAAAAACATCACCTGGCATAATTTTACGCCCTAATTTTTCTACCATGTCATTAGTATGAAATGTAATAAAGAGCGTATCATTAGTTAAGAATAAGCCAAATTGACTTAAATCAAAATCGTTGTCACTAACATTATATACACCACGTAAATCATAAATGTCTGGATCATATTTACGATCGCGGTTTTCCATAAACAACAAGTCTTGTATTTTTGTTTCATCAATCCATCCTTCGGGATTGATTTCTTCACCAGTTGAATAATCAATTTCGTCACCACTGCCATAATTTGGCTCACTAGGGTCATCACTATGCCCGGCCTCTTTGGGACCAAGGTATTTGTGGATATGGATAGCAGTTCCACCAATATCAAACTGTTCACGAATGTTTCTATCCATGAATTTAAAATCATTGCCCTTAAAAGGCTTGTAAAGACTAAGTCGTGGCATATTTTTTTCCTTATATATTGTATTTAGCTATTGACAAAGGTTTTAAAGTGTATTATTATAGTAACTATAGAAGATATACTAAATAACATTTGAATTTGTTTAGGAGAAATACCATGGCAGTAAAAGTACCACGCAAAACTAAAAAGCAACGTATTAATCGTAAGACTGGTTTTGAAGATCCAGTTTTTGAAGGATGCGAGCGTTGGAGCGGTCAAAAGTATCATCGTTACGTTGACAAATATAAGTATTTGTATTACACACAATCTGATACAAAGACTATTGCACCATCAATATGGACTTGGATGGCTAAGAACGGATACGAAAAAGCAGATATATCAGCAGCCAAAAAAGCAAAGTACATTCCACCACAAGTTGGTATTTTATGTCGCCTAATGAACTTGGGTATGCCAACATACCATAAAAAAGAAGCTGAGTATTGGGAATCGCTTGCAGGGACCAATGGTAAAATGACAGCAGTTGATATTTATGTTAACGCAAAACTTGAAACTGCTATTGAAGAAGGCTATTCAGTAGTCAAGCAATCCAAGGCGGTAGCTGATACTAAAAAACAAGTTCATAAGCCTTCTATACGTGATGTAATGAATGAAGCAAGTATTGAAATGTGCAAGGAAATTGACGAAATAGTCGATGCCTGGATAGCTGATAAAAACCATAGTATTGTCAAAGCATTTAATCCAGTTAATGTATTACGTAAAACTAATGCAAAAGCAAATCATGCTCGGATAATTCGTAAATTTTATGAAGCTGAATATGAGGAAATGCTAAAAGTAAATAATATTCCTACAGCAGCTAAACTTAAAAAAATGAGTGCAGCTGAACAGGATGAATGGGAACAAATCAAAGAAGGTTACGATCATTTTGATTCCAAAACTAAAAAAGCAGCCGTGGAATTATTTAAGAAGATTGTAGATGCATGTGATATTATCATTGCAGAACAAGCAGTAAATCGTAAGCCACGCAAAGTTAAAGAGAAATCTGCAGACCAGAAAGTATCTAAACTTAAATTTAAAGCAAGTGATAGTGATTATGGTATCGCTAGTAAACCACCAACAAAATTAATTGGCGCAGTATTCGCAGTTGTATTTAATTGTAAAAATCGTAAATTAGGCATTTATGTTGCAAATAATACTGATGGATTTAGTGTCAAAGGTACTACTCTGCAGAACTTTAATGAAAGTGATAGTGTGCAGAAAACGATTCGAAAGCCGCTTGAGGTATTGCCGCCGTTTAAGAAGATAACAAAAGCAAAAGCAATCAAGCAATTCGAAAATCTGAAGACCACAGATACAAAACTAAATGGTCGATTCAATGATGAGACAGTAATATTGGCTGTTTTCTAAATATCATTGGATAACAATCTATATATTGATCAAAAACTTTAAGCCACATTTTGTGGCTTTTTTTTATAAATAGTATTAGGAGACCCAAAAACAATGAGTAAGAAAAGTGAATTAATTAAAGAAATGGAATTGCGTCTTGGTGGTGGTATGGTTGATGTTGAACTTGACCCTGAACACTATGACCTATCTATAACCAAAAGTTTAGAAAAATATCGTCAACGTGCTGAAAATGCAGTAGAAGAAAGTTTTATTTTTTTGCCATTGCAAGAAGATATAAACGAATATACATTGCCAGAAAATGTTTTGGAAGTAAGAGACATTTTTAGGCGCACTACTGGTATTAGCAGCGGCACAGGAAATGATATTGAACCATTTCAAGCAGCATATGTCAACACATACCTATTAGGTTCTTACAGGGCTGGCGGACTAGCTAGTTTTGATTTCTTACAACAACATCGTGAAACAATGGGTCGACTATTTGGTGCTGAAATCATGTTTACATGGCGCGCACTTGATCATAAATTGATACTTCATCGTAAAATTAAAGCAGCAGATGAATGTTTCTTATGGTGCTATAATTATCGTCCAGATGAAAATTTACTAGCTGACCAATATGCTGGTCCATGGATTAAAGATTATGCATTTGCGCACGTTCGTTTAATGTTAGCAGAAGCCCGTGGTAAGTTTAGTCAAATTGCTGGTCCCCAAGGTGGCACAACAATGAATGCTGATATGTTACGAACAGATGCACAAGCTGAAATAGATAAGTTAGAAACAGAATTAACATTATATAATGATGGTTCAACAGGCCTTGGCTTTGTTATTGGCTAACATATCACTACATTAACTCCCCACTTTACTCTATAACAGCCCTTTTTATGGGATTTATAATAAATACATATAGAATTAAATGATTCTAATTACATGTAAGATAGAAAAGAGTAAAAATAAAGGAGACTCCAAATGGCAAATCTTGTTTCACCTGGCGTACAGGTAAGTATTACAGACGAGTCAGTATATGGTTCAGCAGGAGCAGGCACAGTACCAATGTTATTCATTGCTACAGGTGAGAGCAAAGCAGATCCAACTGGCACGGCAGTTACAGCAGAATACACAAAACCAGAATTTGCTGGAAAGCCAGTTTTAGTAACATCACAACGTGAATTGACACAATTTTTCGGTAACGTAGACTTCCGATCAGTAAGTGGAACAGTTCAACAAGGTGACGAAACTAACGAATACGGCTTACTAGCAGCATATTCATTTTTAGGACAAGCATCAGGCGCATACGTAGTACGTGCTGATGTTAATTTAACAGAATTACGTCCAAGCAGCAGCGAACCAACTGGCCCTGCAAGTGCAGGCACTTATTGGTTAAACCCAAGTAGTTCAAACTTTGGTATTTATGAATATACAACATCAGGCTGGGCAGCACAAACCCCGACAGTTGAATTGACAACTGGCGGCGCACCGGCAACAGTAGCAGTAGAAGATGCATATCTAGTGCAAATTGATGTAAATGGTGCAGTAACAACAGTTAACTATTTTAAAGGCGATTCAGCTCCAGCATGGGTAGCAATCGCTTCAACATTTGCACCACATTATAGTGAACCAGCAGCACCATCAGTTGGTGATGTATGGGTTAAAACAACTCAGCCTGGCGGTGGTATAAAGTTTGATATTAGCCAGTTCACTACAGCAGCAGGCGCATTTGTTGCACAAACAGTACATTATGCTAACGATTCTGGTGATGCACCAGATGGCGCAGCTGATGATGTATTCCAAGACGGATCAGCAGGCAGTGTTCGTTCATTAGCAGACGATGATATTTGGCTAGAAATTGGAGCAGGCGGTGTAATTACTATTAAGAAGTATGCATCAGCAGCATGGGCAAACTTTGCAGTAACATCACAAGTTGCAGAACCAACAGGCAATCCAACTGATAAAACAGTTTGGTTTGATCCAGATCTTAACGAATTAGATATTTTTGAAGTTGCATTAGATGGCGGCGCCCAAAAATGGCAAAAGGCAACTAATGTTACATATACTTCAGCAGAACCAGCAGTAGGCGCACTAGGAGACTATTGGGTTGATACTGATGCAGACGGTTACCCGGTAATTTATCGTTCAAACGGTGCAGCATGGGTAGTTAAAGATAATACAGATCAAAGCACATCGAGCGGTGTAGCATTTGGCGACATTATTGATACAGTAGTAGCTAGCGGCGGATATGTTGATGCAGCAAGTGTACTAGCTGGTGGTCCAAATCCATTAGTATTCCCAGTAGGCACAACAGGTGTTAACATGTGTCGTTCAGGCGGTACAGTGCGCATTTATGATGCATCATTAGCAACAGCTTGGAAATGGCGTAACCACGCACCAGCACAAGCAAGTGGAGCAGGTTCATTTGGACGTTTAGCTCAACGAGCAGTTGTTGTTGCAGCAATGCAAGCATCTACATCAGGTACAGAATTGCGCGAAGATACAGTTGCATTTCGTTTAATCGCAGCACCAGGTTATCCTGAACTAATGGATGAAATGGTAACATTAAACACTGATCGTAACGAAACTGCATTTGTAGTAGTTGATTCACCATTGCGTCTTGCACCAGCAGATGCAGCAGCATGGGTACAAGGTACAAACGCAACAGAAAATGGTGAAAGCGGACTAACAAGCAAAAACACATACTCAGCGGCTTACTACCCAAGTGTATACACTACTGATCCTACAAGTGGTGCAAGTGTTGTTGCTCCAGCTTCACATAGTGTTCTTTATACATATGCATATAATGATAGTGTAAGCTATCAATGGTTTGCACCAGCTGGTTTAACTCGCGGTGTAGTTCAAAATGCATCAAATGTTGGTTATATTAATGCTGAAGGCGAATTTACCGCAGTTGCATTAAGCCAAGGTGCTCGTGACTCACTATACGAAAATAAGTTAAATCCAATTGCACGTTTCCCAAGTGAAGGTGTTATTGTATTTGGACAAAAGACTCTTGCAGCAAGTGCAAGTGCATTGGATCGTGTTAATGTTGCTCGCTTAACAGCTTACTTGCGTGAGCGTTTTGATGTTATTGCTCGTCCATATTTGTTTGAACCAAATGACGAAGGTACTCGTATAAATGTTAAAGGTACATTTGATGGATTTATGGGTAACATTTTATCTCAGCGCGGCGTGTATGATTATGCAGTAGTTTGTGATGAATCAAATAATACACCAGCGCGTATTGATCGCAGTGAATTATGGGTAGATGTTGCTATTGAACCTACAAAATCAGCAGAATTTATCTACATTCCAGTACGCATTGTTAATACTGGTGAACTATAAACTAGTCAAAAATTATTAAGTACTAAGTTAAAGGGTAATATTTTTATTACCCTTTATTTTTTTGAGTAAAAAGTATAAATACAATATATAGAAACATTTAAAGGAGATTTACAAATGGCTATTTTAACAAATTTTGGTGTTCCGGTACCGGGCGCCTCTGGCACGACATTAATGCCTAAATTGCAGTATCGTTTTCGTGTCACATTTCATAACCTAGCTGGTTCTGATAAAGCATCTGAAATATCACGTAACATTGTTTCAGTATCACGTCCAGCAATGGATCATGATGATGTAACAATCGATATGTATAACTCAAAAGTACGTTTAGCTGGTAAGCATACATGGCAAGATATTACACTAGTTATCAGAGATGATGTATCTAGTGAAGTTGTAAAATTACTTGGTCAGCAATTAAATACACAAGTTGATCATGCAGATCAAACAAGCGCACAAGCTGGTGGTGATTACAAGTTTGGTATGACAATTGAAACATTAGACGGCTCGCAAGACGCTGGCGCTGGTGCAGTACTTGACCAGTGGCATTTAGCAGGTTGTTTCATCCCAAGCCTGCAATATGGTGATCTAAACTATGGCACTAGTGATGCTGTACAAATTACAGCTACAATACGTTTTGACAATGCATCTAATCATATTGGTGCAGGTGGCGCTGATGTATTAAGTAGTGGTAATACTAAGCACGTTAAGAAAGTAAGCAGTGGTGGCGGTCGATAGTAACTATCGGAGATCTGCACCATGGCGGTAAATAAATTTTTAGGCGACGCAGCAGCAAAAGGATATAGTCAATCTTCAGACGGGGGAGGGAACAATTTACTTCTTCCCCGCAGCCGTTTTGAGTTTACGATATTCATACATCATAATGGAAAATCAGTACCAAGTCCATTGGAACTAATACATGTTAGTGAAGTTCAATTACCTTCATCTATTTTTAGAACAGCAGTTTTAAATCAATATAATAGAAAACGAGTAGTAAATACAGGAGTAGATTATGCTCCAGTACATATTAATGCATATGATACTAAAAATGCAACGATAGAAAAATTCCTTAAAGAATATGCAGGATACTATTTTAAAGGTCCAATGAATTCCGATGGTAAGACTGAAATAGAACATTATAGCGATATCATAACAGACGGATTTGTTGGTGGAGACAGTGCAAAAGGTTTAAACTTAGTTGATAAGAAAAACTTTATTACAAAAATTGTCATTGGTCGCGCGTCAAGCGCCGAAGATATAAATTATTATATCTTAGATGCACCAATGATTACAGGTATTGGTGGCGATACGTTAAGTTATAGTGATAGTAATCCATCCCAAATTAGAATTGAAATCTCCTATGAAGGCTATGAAGTAACAACTACTAATGGCTAGAAAATTCCAAAATGGCGAATACGTACCACAAAACCCTGATAAATACTTAGGTAAAAGAACCCCGCATTACAGAAGTGGATGGGAATTAACTGTATTCCGTATGTTAGATAATCATCCTTCAGTTATTGGATGGGGAAGCGAAACACATCGTATCCCGTATCGTAACCCGTTAACTGGTAAGAATAGTTCATACGTTCCTGACGTTTTGATGGTATATCAAGATAAAAAAGGTAACCAACATGCAGAAATGGTTGAAATTAAACCCAGTAAGCAAATATTAGGCGAAGCAAAGACACAACACGATAAGATGCATGCAGTAGTTAATGCAGCAAAATGGGAAGCAGCCAGAGCATGGTGCAAAGCACAAGGCCTTGGATTTAGAGTTATAACTGAACATCAAATTTTTAATAAACCACAAAATTCCAAGAAACGAAGAAAATAGAACACACACCTTAGGACCGATATATTTATGGCGTCGCCGTTTTATATCTAAGGTGAGGATGCCGTTATCCTTTAATACATAATTCGCTACTATGTTTATAAAAAACGGTAACTTATTTTATAAATACACGTATATAAAGAGTACATACTATGACAAAGAAACTAGAAGAAGAATTTAATTTACCGCCAATAGAAGAATTAAACTTTGATTTTTCTAAAGAACAGCTACCTGAAGTAGTTGAGGAAGATAAGTCGTTAGCTGAAATTAATTCAGAGATAGCAGCGTCTAATAAAGGCATGGAAATAAGTCAAAAAATTGACGCAGCATTGCCATTGGTTGCAGGTATGGAAACTTTAGAACGAGAAATGGACGAGTATGCACAAAAAGCAATGGACACATTTGCAGACTTAGTTGATCTGGGTAAGAATGTTGAAGATAGACATGTAGCTCCAATATTTGATAGTGCTAGTAAAATGTTAGCAGCAGGGTTGCAAGCAAAGCAAGCTAAGTTAGATAAAAAGTTAAAGATGGTTGAATTGCAAATGAAAAAACAACGCTTAGATCAACAAGAGCGTGAATTAGAAGCAAAGCTTAAAGCAAAAGAAGATGACGATGATGATAGAGATAGTACAATAGAAGGCAAAATAGTTGGCGATCGCAGTGCTATGTTAGAAGAAATCATGGGTAAAATGAGAGAAAATGATAAATAATATTAATAGTGGAGATTATAAAATGAAGTCCTTCAAAACATACATGACAGAGTCACAACAAAAATTTAAATGGAAAATCAAAATGGCTCAAGAGCCAACTGATGATCAAGTTGATAGAATTGAACGTCATCTAGTAAAATATGATGTGCAGAAATTCAGCGCACCTAAAAAACTAATGCTACAAAGCTCACCAATAGATTTCCCCAATTTACGTGGTTATGAGATTTATGTTATGGAATTTGAAACCAACATTGTAGCTAGTGGGTTCCAAATCCAGGTTGAAATACAAAATATGCTAGGATTAAATGATGGTATGTTAAAAGTCCGAGGTGCTCACGAACCAGATGAGCATGAAGAAGCTAATGAAGGAAGCTTACTTGCAGATGATACTTATAGTGAAACTGATAAAGTTAGCGGTGAAGATTTTTATGGTGATAAGTATAACACCAGCTTTGTACAGGAGTTACTGAAGCTGCGCAAAGACAAGGAAAAAAACGATGAATGATTTAGCTAGAATTTTAGGATTAGCAGGAATTAACCAACCAGAAAGCGCAGCTGATGTGTGTGCTGAGGATGGAAATAATACAAACGGATATGAATTAAAGACTGAACTAGGCGAATATGATGAAGGACCATCGCGCAAAGAACTTGCATATGATGCCTTTGAAGATTTTGCATATAATGAATACGAAGAAAGAATGCTTCCATCCGACCATATTGAAGTCGAAGATGATGTATATGAAGCAATTAATAAAAAACTAGGCGATATTGATGATTTCAGATTTGACCAACACGCAGTTAACGAAATTAATAATGCAACCGACAAGAAGCAACAGTATAAACTTGCTGTTACTAATGCTGTTAGTTTTGACGACTGGTTTGGTGAGAATCATGAAGATTTGAAATATGATTTTGATGGTATGGATGAATCAGCCAAAGCGAAACCAGATTTTGCAGATATTGACAATGATGGAGACGAGGACGAAGATATGAAAAAAGCAGCCAAAGATAAAGAAAATAAAGAAAATGCTAATGAAGCAGTTGGCGAATTTGCAGCACCACTTTATGATTTAATTGATAATCATGGCGCAGAAGCAGTATTAGATGAATTGGTACGTTACTTGGATGTTGATCAAATTGACGATTTTGTATCAGATTACAGACGTCATCACGATATGGACATTGGCGAAGCTGAAACTACCATTGCTGAATCAAAGTGTTGTGATTGTGATGATTGTGGTCCAGATTGCGATTGCGATTGTGGTTGTCACGAAGAAACAGTTACAGAATCAAAGTGTTGTGATTGTGATGATTGTGGTCCAGATTGCGATTGCGATTGTGGTTGTCACGAAGAAACAGTTACAGAATCACCAACAATGAATACTACTGACTTAGTAATATTACTAAAAAATGCAGGTTTAACAGAAGCTGCCATTGAAGAAAAATTAAATGAGTGGGCAAACACACCTGAAGGTGTTGGTGAAGTTGAGCCTACAGAACACGGTGATGCTTATGATTTTGCTCAAAGTGTAAACCTTAGCCTTAAACGTTATTTAGATGCACAAGACATGAAAGTATCAATTAGCGAAAGTCATACAGTTGAAGGAATGAAAAACAAGTATAATAAACAAAAAAATAAGTAAGTAAATTATTTTTATTCCCCATCTCTTATTATAAGAGAATCTTGTAATAGCGTGTCTGGCAACAGTCGCGCTATTTTTTTAACAATAAATAACATTATATATTGATTAATAGGCAACCAAAAAATGACAACACAAGGAACAGCAAATACTAATCTAGTTAAATCTCCATATAAGAAAGAAACGTTTACAACGGATCAACTTACTGAGTTAGCTAAATGTGCAAATGACCCGAAATACTTTATGACTGAACATTGTTGGATACAGCATCCAACTAAAGGTCGTATGAAGTTTGATTTATTTGATTTTCAAAGAGAATTAGTGGATACATATCACGACTATAGATCTAGTATTGCGCTCATTAGTCGACAAATGGGTAAATCCACCGCAGCAGCGGGATATCTATTATGGTATGCCATGTTTAATCCAGACCAAACTATTCTAATTGCAGCACACAAGTATAGCGGCGCCCAAGAGATTATGCAACGTATACGTTTTGCATACGAAACACTTCCGGACTATATCAGAGCAGGGGCGACAAGTTATAACAAAGGCAGTTTAGAATTTGATAATGGTTCACGTATTATTGCACAAGCAACCACAGATAATACTGGGCGTGGTTTGTCTATCTCATTGGCGTATTTAGACGAATTTGCATTTGTAAGACCTACTATTGCTCGTGAGTTCTGGACTGCATTATCACCAACATTGAGTACAGGTGGTAAGTGTATTATTACTAGTACCCCTAACCAAGACGATGACCAATTTGCACAAATTTGGCGTGATGCTAATAAATGTTTAGACGAATATGGTAATGAAACAGAAACTGGTATTAATGGATTCCGTGGATATAGTGCAGATTGGAAAAAGCATCCAGATAGAGATCAAAAATGGGCTGATGAAGAAAAAGGGAAAATAGGCGAGGAACGTTTCAGGCGTGAACACTTAAATGAGTTTATTGCATTTGATGAAACACTAATTGATAGTATAAAACTAACACTGCTTGAAGGCAAAGATCCATATGCAAAACAAGGACAAGTAAGATGGTTTAAGCCAGTGCAACCTGGTAAAATTTATATGGTAGCATTGGATCCTAGTCTAGGCACAGGTGGTGATAATGCTGCAATACAAGTATATGAATTACCAGGTATGAAACAAGTAGCAGAATGGCAGCACAATAAAACATCAATCCAACATCAGATTAGAATTGTTAAACAGATTTTAGAACTTATAGAAAAAGACTCAAATGAAACTGCTGAAATATATTACAGTATAGAAAATAACACATTAGGCGAAGCTGCATTGGTTGTTGTAGAAGAAATAGGCGAAGAAAATATCCCTGGTACATTTTTATCAGAACCCAAAAAGCGTGGCAATAATACAAAGTTACGACGCGGATTTACTACAACCCACAAATCAAAATTGGCAGCATGTGCTAAACTAAAGCATTGGGTTGAAACTGATAAAATTGAAATTGCAAGTAAGAATTTATTGCGTGAATTAAAAACTTTTGTAGCTCGTGGTAGTAGTTTTTCAGCAAAAGATGGAGAAAAGGATGACTTGGTCATGGCCTTGGTGTTAATTACTCGCATGGCCCAAGAAATTACAAAATACGAAGAAAGTGCATTTGATTATCTAGGTACAAATGATGATGACGATGATTATGATGAGCCAATGCCGATGAGCTTTTTATAACACATTTTGTATAAATACGAATAACAAAAGGATATGTCATGGAAAACTTAGCACACGAAATATTTAATATTCTAAAAGGGGCAAACTATAAATTAGTATTGTTCACGGAGAGTGGTCAAAAAACCACAGACGATGCAGAAGCCACACGTTTTTACGCATACGATCAAGATTTAATGATATCGCTACGTATGGAAAAAGCACAAATTTCAACAGTGGTACAGGCCGGGCTAGACTATGATATTACAGATAATATGAAATTGATCAAAGCGATCAAAAAAGCGACACATAACAACTTAGGTGAATTTACAGTGAGAAATTTTGACAAACACATTGAACCAAAAGATTTTAGCCATCAGAATGTAAATGAAGGCATATTTGGAAAGGCATATGGTAGCATTAAGACAAGTTATGTACCATTTAAAGAAGCTAAATTAATAATTAAACATAGTAAAGGCGTAGATGAAACAAAACGTGGTGCGCGTAGCCGCAACATACATAATTTGTTTATTGAAAATGCCCAGGGCGAACGATTTAATTTCCCGCACCGATATATGGCAGGTGCAAAAGCAATGACTATGCATGTTGATAATGGTGGTAATCCATACGATCAAAAAGGTCAACAAATTTTGAGCGTTTGTGAAGAAATTGCAGACTTGGCAAAATTTATTAAGCATACACGGTCTAATAAATTAGTTAATGAAGATAATGGCGATATTATTGAAGCAGTGCGCAGTCGTGTAGCTGAACAAAAATCATTTATAAAATCATTAACTACACGCAAAGGTTATAACAATTTTCAAAGTCAAGAAGTTCAAGAAGTTCAAGAAGAAGATGAAATAAATGTTGACATTAGCGAACAGTTTATGTATAATACGTTTACCGCAGAAGATATGCAGCGGGTTATAACACGTGTCAATGGCATTGTATCAGAAAATAGGAAAAAAGACCAAATGGAAGAAAAATTATTCAATGAACTTTTTGCAATCATTAAATCTGGCGATGATCTTGCTATTGATATTGATCCTAACGATCCTGAGCATCCAGATAACGAAAATCCAGCAAAGTATGCTGGCAGCGAAGGCCCTGTTGCTAAATTAAGCGCCTTACTATCGTTTATTGGATTGCGTTCGAAAAACCATGCATTATCAAATGTTTTATGGGGTATTGCAGACCGTGTTCATGACATGGATAATAAGAAACAAATAGCAGTTGCTAAATTTGTAAGATTTGCAATGATGCCAAAGAAAACAGAAACAGAAAGTATAACCGATCTTAGTGAAGATGTAATGTTTGCATTAAGACAAAAAATTTCATAAAGAAATCAACAATTTGCTTGACAGTAGGCAATTAAAAGTATATACTGTATAGGCTAACAAAGGCAAAACCCGCACATGCAATAGTGTGTGCATTTAAAACTAATATAGGCTAATATAGGCTAATAAAGGAGAAATAACTATGGCTGGAACTCTAGCACAAATCAGAGCAAAACTGCTCGAACAAGAAAATCGTCAATCAGGAAATAAATCTACTGGTACTGGCGATAATGCAATTTTCCCACACTGGAACATCAAAGAAGGCGAATCAACAACATTGCGTTTCCTTCCTGACGCTGATGAAAATAATACATTTTTCTGGAAAGAACGTCAAATGATGCGTTTCCAGTTTCCTGGGATTAAAGGACAAGACGAGAATAAACCTGTAACTGTACAGGTGCCGTGTGTAGAAATGTGGGGCGATACTTGCCCAGTTCATGCGGAAATTCGTCCATGGTTTAAAGACCCAGCATTGGAAGACAATGCTCGCAAGTATTGGAAGAAGCGCAGTTATCTATTCCAAGGATTTGTTACTGACAATCCATTGGATGAAGAAAGCCCAGCAAATCCAATTCGTCGATTTGTAATCTCACCTCAAATCTTTAAAATTATTAGCGCAGCTCTTATGGACCCAGATTTCCCAGAACTGCCAACTGATTATGAACAAGGCACTGACTTTAAAGTAATGAAAGGAAGCAAAGGCCAATATGCTGATTATGGTACTTCTAATTGGGCACGTCGTGAGCGTGGCCTAAATCAAGAAGAACGTGATGCAATTGCACAACATGGACTGTATACTTTGAATGACTTCCTACCTAAGAAGCCAGACGCTGAGCATCTAAATGCTATCTTTGAAATGTTTGAAGCCAGTGTAGATGGTCAATTATATGATCCAGATCGCTTTGCAAATTACTATCGTCCATATGGCGTCGATGCACCAGCTCGTAGTGGTAATGGTCCTGCACCAGCAGCACCAGCACCAGCACCAGCACCAGCACCAGCACCAGCACCAGCACCAGCACCAGCAGCAGCACTAGCAGCGGCACCATTTGATGCTGACCCTGCACCAGCAGCAGACGGTGATAAGCCAAGCGCTCAGGATATTTTAGCAGCAATTCGTAATCGTAAGTAAGTAGCACAACTTGGGCCACTGCTTTTTGCATGCCCAAGTTCTGTTTATGTGAATGGAGAAAAAACATTATGGCAAGACCATTTGACGTAAGTAAATTCCGCAAAAGTATCACAAAATCTGTACCTGGATTAAGCACTGGATTTCGAGATCCTGACACCTGGATTTCAACAGGAAATTATACATTAAACAAACTAATTAGTGATGATTTTCATAAAGGTGTACCACTAGGTAAAGTAACTGTTCTTGCAGGAGAATCAGGCGCAGGTAAAAGTTATATTGCAGCAGGGAACGTAGTAAAAGCAGCACAAGATCAAGGTATTTTTGTTGTATTAATTGACAGTGAAAATGCACTTGATGAAAAATGGCTACATGCACTAGAGGTTGATACTAGTGAAGAAAAGTTAATGAAATTAAATGTAGCAATGATCGACGATGTAGCAAAAGTTATTAGTGACTTTATGAAAGAGTATAAATCTAATTTTGCAGATGCACCGGATGAAGAACGTCCAAAAGTATTATTTGTAATTGACTCTTTGGGTATGATGTTAACGCCTACTGATGTTGACCAGTTCAACAAAGGTGATATGAAAGGTGATTTGGGTCGTAAACCTAAAGCCTTAACTGCATTGGTACGAAACTGTGTAAACATGTTTGGTGATTATAATATTGGATTATTGGCAACTAACCATACATATGCATCACAAGATATGTTTGACCCAGATGATAAAATCTCAGGTGGCCAAGGCTTTATCTATGCATCAAGTATTGTTATTGCAATGCGTAAACTTAAACTAAAAGTAGATGCAGATGGTAATAAAACATCACAAGTACATGGCATTCGTGCAGCATGTAAAGTAATGAAAACACGTTATGCAAAACCATTTGAAAGTGTACAAGTAGAAATTCCATATGAAACAGGAATGAGTCCGTATAGTGGATTAACAGACTTTTTTGAAGCTAAAGGGGTATTAAAGAAAAGCGGCAATAGCTTGGAATATATTAGTCCTGTAACTGGCGAAGTTATTAAAATGTTCCGCAAGCCGTGGAATGCAAATAAAAACGGGGCATTAGATCTAATAATGTCTGAATGGAATAGTTTACCAGAAGAAATTCAGGATGGAGTAGAAGTTCCTGACTTGGAGGATGAAAATGAAACTAGCTGATCATGAAATTGAACTTTATTTAAACATTTATACAAGTGCAAAAAGTTTAATTCCGGCCAAGGACCGACCAGACTGGGCATTCAGATTTCTTGATATTATGAATGATAATGGCATTGAAATTAAAGTTCATACTGAAGAAATTATTGAAGCATGCCCGTACTTAGATCAAGCGATGGATATTGTATCCGAGGACGAAGAGCCTGAAGATTGGGAAATTGATCAAGACGACGAGTGGGAATAATGAGTAATTGGTATAGCAAGGTTACGTCAGATCTAGCAAATGTTATTGGTGCAATTGCATATTTTGAACAGCAAATTGCTGAAGCACAATTTGAATGTAGTATGAAAGGTAATCTCGAAAAACAGAGCCGTGACATGCCAGGTATTGTCGAGCACCGTTTCAATCAACTACAAGAACTCGAAGCTATACTAGAACATTTGAACACAGAAATGCGTAAAACTCGCAGTCGTAAATTTCGTCAATTTTTAGAAAATTATAACCGTGCCTTAACTAGCCGTGATGCAGAGAAATTTGTAGATGGTGAACAAGAAGTGGTTGATCTTCAATATATTATCAATGATTTTAGTCTTGTACGCAATAAATTTATGGGAATTATTAAAGCATTGGAAACAAAACAATTCCAAATTAATAACGTCGTAAAACTTAGAGCAGCAGGTCTTGAAGATATATCATTATAAAATTAATAATTCTTTGATGCATTACTTAATACCCTCATTAAATGAGGGTATTTTTTTGAAATAAAGCTCGACAAATGCTATAAATGTTGTTATAGTAATAATACGGACAACGTAAGAGTGGTAATCTTACAACAACGAAGGAAAAAGAGTTATGACAAAGAAAGCAAAGAAAGTACTATATGCAGCTTATACACCAGTGCAAGTTCTTGCGTTATCGCTTGACATTTATAATCGTTTAGGATTTGTACGTAGCAATGAAGGCTACTGGAATGCTGATGATGAATTTGTAAATGATTCTAAAACAGAACTTAACACAGCCTTAGCAGCTCAGAAACAACCAACTACTGATCAACTTAATGAAGCGCAGGCTATTAGTGATAAGTTTAATGGTCGTTTTATGATGAAGAAACTGACTGATTCGATCAATAATTTTGAACAGGGTGTTGCAGATTCACTTGATGCTGATAAAGAGTTTACACCATTCCAGATAGCAATTATTGCAAGTATACCAAATATGAATCAAGTTGATCTAAAGCGACAAGAAGTAGCTGATCGACTTGAACAAGTACAGTTTAAAAGTAAGCACTTTGGCGAATTAAAATCTCGATATGATATTGAGGTTGAAATAGTCGATTGCAAGTTTATTCAACGTACTGGCGTATATATTATTACATCATTACTTGATGATAATATTATTAAGTTTTGGTGGAGAGATCAGCCTGATATCAATGACATTATTAAAGGTCGTAAATTACGTATACGTGCAACAGTTAACAAGCATGAATATGGTCGATTTACTAAAACACAAGAAACTATGGTTAATCGGGTAAAAATCCTACAGATGGAGACTATTTAAATGACGACAGTATTTGATGATATGATAAAAAAGTCAATACAAGAAGTTGATGATATAAATCTGCCTGGAACGCCACAAGAAATACTTAAATATGTATATTGGTATATAGAAAAACACGAATTTTCTCCATCGCAAATTATTGATGTTTTTCGTATGAATGGCGGCTGGCACGCCTTTAATAAAACAGAAGAATTGGTATATAATGAAAAGGCCAAGGAGTGTTTAGATTTTTGGCGCCAGCATTTTATCATGAGGCGACTTCGTGGAGAATTTGTACATACTCCTTGGCAAAAGGGTATGATTGACTTAGTAAAAAATGATAATGAACTCGTGCCACTGTCTGAATTAAAATTGGTAGTAACAATGCCACGGTTTGCCGATGAGCAGAAACGATGGAACAATTATTATGATACATATTCTTCTGTTCATAATGATTTGCTCCACCCGCAACGCACCTTTGACGACGGAATAGATTTAACATTTGTTGAATCATATATGTATTACCGCAATAAGCCTGTCAGAAAGCGATATGTATTTGTTAGTAGTGACAATGAGTTGCATGTATATGATGCCGAACCGACTGAAGAAGTATTTATAGAAGCATTTTTAAACCAAAATAATAATAAATTAAGCAATGCACATTTTCAATGTTCAGTTCGTAAACACGGTAGCCACTTAGAAGATGCATTTAAATATGCAAATATTCTACGCTTTAGTAAAATAAATGTAAAAGATAAATACCATAATACATAACTAGGGTTTTAAAATATTATGATAGATTTACATACCGCTGGCCTTATTACATTGTGCTTTTCACTGTGCTTATTGTGGGCTATTACTGTAATATGGATAGGTAAAAAAATGGTAGGTAAAGATGCATCTGGTATACAGATAATCTTTTTTTTAACTATGGCTGGTCCATGCGGCTGGACAATTATTGTAATTATCTTTTTATATGACATAGTAGATCACCTTTATAACAAAATATTTCATAAAAATAACTAACGTGTTGTTTTATAACACTTTTTAGTTTCACTATCGTCTTGACAATCGTGACTAGATGCTGTATCATAGTATTATACGTTAAATAAAACAGGATCTTATGTTATGGCTAAAATGGCTTTGAAAACTAAAAAATCTCCAACTGCTAAAAAATCAGCTAAAACAATTCTTGAAGTTGATAATACTGAAATTGAAACCAACGAGACCGATGCACAAATTGTTGAACGCTTGCGTGAACGGTTTAGTATCCTAGATGATATGACACAAGCATCAATAGACGGTATTGTACGTGGTATGGTTGTCACTGGCCCACCTGGTGTCGGTAAATCATTTGGTGTTGAAAACTGTATTGAAAAAAACAGCATGTTTGACAAAATTGCTGGTAAGCGTATGCGGTTTGGTATTGAAAAAGGTGCAGCTAGTTCCATTGGCTTATACAAATTGTTGTATACATATGCAGATGCCAATAACGTACTAGTGTTAGATGACTGTGATACAGTATTGTATGATGAGACATCACTTAACCTACTAAAGGCAGCATTAGACAGTAGCAAGAAACGTCGATTAAGTTGGAATACAGATAGTTCATTGTTGCGTCGTGAAGGTATTCCTAGCAGTTTTGAATTTAAAGGCAGTGTAATCTTTATTACAAACCTTAAATTTGATCGTGTTCGTGGTAAAATTAAAGATCACTTAGATGCTATCATGTCACGCTGTCACTATTTAGATCTTACCATGGATAGTAATCGTGAAAAGATTCTACGGTGTAAACAAATTGTCGCTGATGGCATGTTGGAAGAATATAACTTCGCTATTGAAGAACAAGATCAAGTTTTAGATTTCATTATAAGCAATCAAGACAAATTGCGTGAAGTTAGTTTGCGGATGGTAACCAAAGTTGCTGATCTTAAAAAAGCAATGCCAGACAAATGGCAGCGTATGGCAGAATGCACGTGCCTACGCCGTTAAATAGAAGTTGACAACAACCCTTATATAACGTATAGTTAACATATGAAAACTTGCACATTAATTTTAAAAGATGAAGTAAATTGTAAAATCGAAGGACTTGACTTGGACACGCGAAAGAAGTGTGAAAAAGAACTCAAGTTCTTCATGCCGTATGCATATCATGTACCAGCTTATAAATTAGGCAGGTGGGATGGATGCATTAGTTTCTTTACAGTAGGCGGAGTAAGTTATATTAACTTATTGGATCGAGTGCTGCCGTTTATATTAGAAGCAGGTTATGAACTGGAAGTTGAAGATTGTCGGTCTCATCACGACGTATCATTTCAAGAAGTTACTGCTGAAACATTCAAACATAAAGTTTGGCCAAAAGGTCATCCTGTTGAAGGGCAACCAGTAATATTGCGTGATTATCAAATTGATATTGTAAATAAGTTTTTAGATACACCGCATTGTTTACAGGAAATTGCCACTGGTGCTGGTAAGACACTTATCACAGCCGCTCTGTCAGAGCGTGTGGAGCAATATGGACGAAGTATTGTAATAGTACCCAATAAAGACTTAGTAAGACAGACATCAGATGACTATAAAAACTTGGGTCTTGATGTTGGTGTCTATTATGGTGATAAAAAGGATATTGGTAAAACACATACAATTTGTACCTGGCAAAGTTTGAATAGTATTAAAAAGCGGTTCAGGGATGGCACGTCTGATATGAGCTTGCGTGATTTTGCTGAAGATGTAGTTTGTGTAATTGTAGATGAGGTGCATCAAGCTAAAGCAGATGTACTTAAAGATATGCTTACTAAAGAATTTGCATATATCCCGTTACGTTGGGGATTAACAGGAACTATACCAAAAGCAGATCATGAATTTGTTAGCTTGCAGGCAAGTTTGGGCGAAGTAGTCAACAAATTAGCTGCTAGTGAATTGCAAGACATGGGTGTATTAAGTAATTGCCATGTTAACGTGGTACAGTTAAAGGACATAGCAGTTCATAATAACTACCAGAGTGAATTAACATACTTAACTACTAATAAAGAACGTATGCACCATATAGCTGATTTAATACAAAAGATCAGCACAGGCGGCAATACACTTGTGCTAGTTGATCGAATTAAAGCAGGCGAGATTCTGCAAGAACGTATTCCAGATTCGACATTTGTTAAAGGTGCGATGAAAAGTTCAGATAGGAAGGAGGCGTATGATGAAATTAATGATGCAACTAACTCAATTACTATTGCAACGTATGGTGTCGCCGCCGTCGGCATTAACATTCCTCGTATCTTTAATTTAGTTCTATTAGAACCAGGCAAGAGCTTTGTACGAGTTATTCAAAGTATTGGACGTGGTATACGAAAAGCAAGTGATAAAGATCATGTAGAAATATGGGATTTAACTAGCACAGCCAAATATAGTAAGAAGCATCTTACTGAACGTAAGAAATTTTATCGAGACGCTAATTATCCGTTTACTATTGAAAAGACAGATTGGATATAATAACAAGGAAATTTATTAAATGAAGATATTAACCGTAGAAAATAACACATATGAATTGGATGAAATACCAGAAACAGTAGATGACTTACGATATGGAATACTAGATTATACAAATCCAAAGTTTATTGACTATTATTTCATTCCATTAATTTTTTTAGAAAGCTTTTATTCACCAGCAGCAGTAGTACAAATTGGACCATATCAAATAAACCTACCATTGGATTGGAGCATTGTAATTTGTGATCCTGAGGTTGGCGATCCTGAGGTAGTAAGCCTAATGAGTTTAAATGATCGCGGCTTCCAAACATTTGCAATGAATCCTATTAACGGATTTCAGCCACAATATCTAGACATTAACATCGTTAACGTGTATAATGATATTAAATGGCATGCACCTAAACTTAAATTTGGGCATCTGCTTTGTGTACCACTAAGTGATGCACCTGAAAGTCCATGTGTTTTAATTGTTAAAGATGCAAATAAAATACCAGATGTATTAGATATTAATGAAATATTTTGATGAGATATGGTAAATGAGCAAACTATCTATTAAAAGTGAAATGGCTGCTATCGATCGCAAAGATAGAACTTGGTGGAATAGTTTAACTGATGAAGAAAAGAAAAAAGTTAGTCCTTGGGTATTAATGCGATATGCTAGTAGTGTTAAACATGACATCACTGGATTTGAAGAACACTATTTAGAATTTATTAATGAACTAGTAAATGTACATTTTAATACAGTAAGACATCATCCAGAATTACAGATACAATTAATGCAAGTAGTGGGACTTGGTAAAAATCAATTTCATCCTTGGATAGCACCAGGCAAGCGCGGTAAAAGTGACAAGAATGTAAAAATAATGGCAGCGCATTATCCGCACTTAAATGATGATGAATTAAATATTTTTATTTCGCAACATACACCAAAAGAATTGAAAAAACTTATTGAACAATTGACAGACGCTGAAAAATAGATGTTTAAATGTGACTATTGTAAAAAAACTTTCCGTAGGGAAACTACTATAGCAACTCATACTTGCGAAGTTAAACGGCGATATTTACAAGAAAAAGATCACAATGTCCAGCTCGGTTTTCGAGCATATCAATTATTTTATCGTATTGGTACTAACAGTAAAAAAGAAAAATCATATGAACATTTTGTAAAAAGTAACTATTACAGTGCATTTGTAAGGTTTGGTGGATATTGTATTGATTTACGTATAGATGATTCAGAAAATTATGTACGATGGCTCTTGAAAAATAGTATAAAATTAGACAAGTGGACTAGTGATTTAAATTTTAATAAGTGGAACAAGGATAGACTCAAGCGAGAAAGCGTCGATCGTGCTGTAGAACGCACGGTCATCTTTATGATGGAATGGGCAACCCCTATAGATAGAAACTGGAGCGATTATTGGCAATATGCGAATACTAACGACATTGTATTTCATATTTGTGCAGGCCGGATCAGTCCATGGGTTATCTATTCAAGTAAAAAAGCGCAATCAATGTTAGATAAACTGAATAGTGAACAACTTAACATGATAATTGAATATATTGATCCAACACATTGGCAACGAAAATTAAAAACACATGCTAGCGATTTTACTTGGGTTGAATCAGTTTTAGGAGAATAAGAATGATTATAACAACTGATATTGATATTGATATTGCAAATAGAAATAAACTATTACGATTAATTCGCAATACTCCAGCAATGATTGAAGATAGTAATAAAAAGAGAAAACACAATACCGGCGTTTACTTTCATGAAGTGCCAGAAGATCCGTTTACAGGATTGTGTACAATTGATCATAAGGAAAGCGAAAAACTTGGACTGTTTAAAATTGATGTGCTAAATGTTAGTCTTTATGATGATATTACTACTACTGCTGAACTTGATGAACTTCTTGAAATGGAACCAATGTGGGAATTATTAGAGCATAAAGAAATAGTGCAGAAGTGTTTTCATATACATAATCATTATGATATTGTACAGCAAACAAAGCCTACAAGTGTACAACAACTAGCAGCAGTGTTAGGGATGATTCGTCCAGCAAAGCGATATTTAGTAGGCAAGAGCTGGAGTACAATTATGGAAGAAGTGTGGATTAAGCCAACAGATAACGAAGGCTATTTCTTTAAGAAAGCCCACGCCCATGCCTATGCATTAGCTATTATAGTTCAATTAAATAAGATTCTTAAAGATTTTTCTTCATCAAATTAATAGATCTACGTTTAATACGTTTTGTAATACTATTGCTAAGTTTAACTTCGGGTCCAGCAATAATTTCCATTTGCTTTACATTAAAACTTTGGCAACAATATTGAAAATCCCATTTATTAATTAATGCAATGTTGATTGGAAGTTTTCTATTCGTCTCCCACCACCATGTTTCGCCAAGCTGTAAAAATTTAATTTTATCATGTTTTTGGCTAATACGGTCATATATATACATGCTAGCAATTTGTGTGTCAATATTTTGTATTATGCCGAGGTATTCATTTCCAGCATACTCAATGACCGTTAAAAACGGGTATTTTTCTAATAAATCTTGGTATAATATTTTCATGTTACTATTATTTAGTCATTAAATTTTTTGCGTTTTTCAATAAATAATACTATAGGAGACTACCATGAGTAATTACAGTTCAAGTTATAATATAAATCAAGCAGGCGATATATACGCCATTGATACAAAATCTACCAGATCATCATTAAGTAAGTACACTAGCTCACGAGCTACCACAGTTAATGCGCCAGTTAACTATAGAAAGTTAATGCTATTCCGTGGTTACGACAATGAGTTTTATTTTTTTGTTAAAACACAAAATGGCAAAGTATTTGATTTGCGCGGCGTTAGCATACAAGGAAGTTTAATAAATCGCACTAATAATAGTAAGATTTTTGGTGAATATTGTCAAGTTGAAGATTATGAAACTGGAATGATTAAACTGGTAGTCCGTTCCAACAAAATATCATCATTAGAAAATGGTGATTGTGATATAATACTTACATACACTGATGAGCAAGGACTTACAAAGCCATTATTCAGTGATCTAAATATGCGCCCTGCATTTACATGTGAATGTACAGATAAAGCTGGGTATATTCCATTAATAACACAAATCTTTACAAACTTCATTGAAGATAATGGATATTTGTACAGTGGTGCCATCCAAGGCCCTGCATATTATGAAAAACCAAATGGATTAGTTACTGCTGGCGTATATTGTACTGGATATACTGGTAAGTTCTTTATTCAAGGTACAACTAGTCCAAACCCAAGTGACGATGATTGGTTTGATATCGAACTTGGCGTACAAAATTATCATCATAGTTTTAATAATTTTACTGGGATTGAACCCTTTAGCTTTCAAAGCAATTTAAATTTTCTTAGAGCAAAAATAGAAATTAATACAGGATCAGTTGACAAATTAGCCATTCGCGTGTAATATAATACTATGGCTTTAATTACTGATTATATTAATACTCTGATTCCTGTTACCTGGAAACGGCAACCTAGTGGTTGGGTTTCAGGTAATTGTCCTATGTGTGTAGTTAATGGTGAATCACGACCAGATACTAAGTCACGAGGTGGATTTCGATTTGAAGATGAAAAATTCCAATATCATTGTTTTAATTGTAATTATGCTACTGGGTGGTCACCAGGTAAACGGTTAAGTTATCGACTTAAAAAATTAATGACACAATTGGGCGCTGATGAAAGTGATGTTCAGCGTTTGCAACTTGAGCTTATGCGTGAAGATGAAATGGCTGCCTTGCTCACTAAAAAACAAAAACGTGAAGCACCTGTTATTATTAATTGGCCAGAACTTGAATTACCACAAGGCGCCATGTCATTATGTGATTATAATGAGCCGGATGGTAACTTCATTGAAGCAGCAACTTATCTATCTGATCGTGGTTTTGATATCAATGATACAAGATTTATGTATACGACTAGTCGAACACCTGCTCGTATGCATAGTCGTTTTATTATTCCTTTTATACATAAGCAAAAGTCTGTTGGCTATACAGCTCGTTGGATTGGTAATCCGCCTGATAAAATGCCTAAATATTTTAATCAACAACCGCCAAAGAATTTTGTCTATGGATTAGATAGACAGGTTGGAAAGAAAACTATTATTGTAACTGAGGGTATATTAGATGCAATTGTTACTGATGGTGTTGCTATTGGTAGTAATAATATTAATGTTGAACAAGCAAATATTATTGATAGCTTAAATGCTAAAATAGTATTATTACCTGATTCAGATAAGCCTGGCGCCAAAGCAGTAGATACAGCATTAGAATATGGATGGAATGTAGCATTTCCAGAATGGGATAACTGTAAAGATGCAACAGATGCACAAGTTAAATATGGTAGATTGTTTACAATATCTAGTATTTTAGATAGTATAGAAACAAATCCAACTAAAATAAAAGTGTTAACAAAGGCATATTGTAAATGAAATAATTTATAATAGACATTTAACATATAATAATATATAATACATACAATGTATAGGAATTAAAAAGAAATATGACTGATATAAAAGAATATACACAAGAACTACAAACATTATTTGTAGAATTTTTAGCGCATGATAATGATTTATTTGTTCGAGTAAATGGTATTCTTGACCCTGCATATTTTGATCGTACATTGCGGAAAACAGTTGCATTTATTCAAGATTATGCAAATGAGTATGCAGCATTGCCAACTGATCAACAAATATTAGCGACAAGTGGTATAGAGCTTAAAGGCTTAGGTGACAACCCAATTGATGAACGGCATCGAGAATGGTTCATTGATGAGTTTGAAACATTTTGTAAGCATAAAGCATTAGAAGGTGCGATTTTAAAATCAGCTGACTTGCTAGAAAACGGTGAGTTTGGCGCAGTAGAAAAAATAATTAAAGATGCAGTTCAAATTGGACTTGCTAAACACATGGGTACTAACTATTGGGAAAGTCCAGCTGAACGTATTCAGCGAATTCGTGACGCTCGTGGTGCAACTAGTACTGGTTGGAAAGAAATAGATAAGAAACTATATGGCGGTTTTAATAGAGGCGAATTAAACATATTTGCTGCACCATCTGGTGGTGGTAAAAGTTTATTTTTACAAAACTTAGCTCTGAATTGGAGTTTAGCCGGACACAACGTATTATATATTAGTTTAGAGCTTAGTGAAGAACTATGTAGTATGCGACTAGATGGCATGCTTACTGGAATGAACACAACGGAAGTATTTAAAAATGTAGATGATGTTGATTTAAAAGTTCGAATTCAAGGCAAGTCAGCAGGCAGTTTTCAAGTAGTACAGTTGCCGAATGGTATTACAGTAAATCAATTGAATAGTTATATTAAAGAATATGAAGTGAAGTACAATATTAAAGTAGATGCATTATGTGTTGATTATTTGGATTTGATGTCACCAGCACAAACAAAAGTATCTGCGTCTGACTTGTTTATTAAAGATAAGTTTGTTAGTGAAGAATTACGTAACTTTGCAGTTGAGCACCAGTTCTTGTTTGCAACAGCATCGCAGTTAAACCGAGCAGCAGTAGAGGAAGTAGAATTTGATCATTCTCATATTGCTGGTGGTATATCTAAAATTCAAACTGCTGATAATGTAATTGGTATTTTTACAAGTACAGCAATGCGCGAACGTGGCCGCTATCAAATTCAATTTATGAAAACACGTAGTAGTGCTGGTGTAGGAAGTAAAGTTGACTTGGCATTTGATACAGCCGGCCTGCGCATTACTGACTTACCAGAAGATGCTGAAGAAGTAACACAAGTTAGCAGCATTTATGATAAAATTAAAAAGAAGTCAACACTCCAACAATCTGCTAATAATTTAGCAGAAAACGCAGTAGCTGAGCGAGCAATCGACAATACTGATAAACTCCGTAACATCTTAAAGAAACAAGATTAAAAATAATATTATTGCTAAATACTACTATATAGTGCATATGGAGTCATTGACATGAAGAAACGAATAAAATCTTTACTAGAAGAAATTAATGAGATTTCACCAGTAAAGGACAATAACCAATTATTGGAAAGCCGCGGAATGAATGCTATTCACGGTATTATCAATCTATTAGAGATGATTGACGCAACATGTGATGATGAAACAGCGGCAGATCTTAACAAGCGTATTATGTTAAGCATTAAAAATCGAGATCATGATCGTTTTATGCGTGGAATTAAAAAGCTGAGAACGAAAAAGTGAAAATAAAAGATATAGTTGGAACAAAAAAGAGACATAATCGTGATTCACGTAAGCGAAGAATTGTACAAAAATCGTTGTTTACTGTTGATCCAAAAAAATTAAGCGAAGGAGCCCGTATCCAACATCTTGAAGATTTGGCTATATGGGATGGCAGCAACGGCGGAAAAAAAGCTATTGCATCATTAAAGAGTTTAGAGCATAGTCCTAGCGACACAACTATCAAATGGGACGGGTCACCTGCAATTATATATGGAAGAAATGAACAAGGAGAGTTTGTACTTACTGATAAAAGTGGCTTTGGCGCAAAGGGATACGATGGTCGAGTTACAAGTCCTGAAGCATTAGAAAAAATGTTTATGAGTCGTAAAAGTCGACCTGGTACTGAAGCAAGCAGAGCAGAATTTGCAGCACGTATGGCATCATTATGGCCAGCATTTGAATCATCAACACCAGCAGATTTTCGTGGATATGTACATGGTGACTTATTGTATACTGAAACACCATCAATTAAAAATAATCGTTTAGTTTTTCAACCTAATACAACATTATATACAGTTGATCCACTAAGTGACATTGGTAAAAGAGTTGCCAATAGTAAAATTGGTGTAGTGTTACATGCTTATATTGATATGGATGGAAATATAAGTGCAGTTGATGCAACAAAATTTACCACAGGTGAATTATTAGTAATGCCACCAGCAGTTGTTACAACTGCCCCAGAGATTGATGTAGATGGTATTAATGAGCTAGAGGCAATTGTTGCCAAATATGGCAATGATATCGACACATTGGTTAGTCCGCCGCCGGAACTAAAAATGAAGTCCTTCCAAGACATGCTTTATACATACGTTAATTCAGCAGTAAAAACAAATAGTCTTGGATCACTAGGCAATAGTCAACATTTTATGGATTGGTTATCGAATTCAAAAGCCAGTAATAAAATGAAAGAAAAAGTAGTTGATTGGATTAAACAACATAATCAAGGCTTTGATGCATTGTTCCAGTTTATTGCAAAAGCAATGGCAGTTAAAAATCAAATTATTAAACTATTAGATAGTCAACCAGCTGATATTGAAGCCCATACCAATGGAGAACAAGGCGGCGAGGGTTATGTAGTAGGCAGAGATGTCAAATTAGTAAATCGAGCTGGGTTCACCGCAGCTAATTTTGCGAGGAATAATTAAATGAGCGACGATAACGAAGAACAGCAGCGTTTAGATGCAACAATGGATTTATTAAACGATGAAAACGATAAAGATCTTAACTTTATTCAGTCACTTGGCGAAGCTAGAATGTTTAAAACTCGTAACCAAATTCAATCAGAAGGTGTGGAGCAATTATCAAATCATTTGTTTGCAAATTTATTAAGCCTATTTGTTTTAAGTCAGGATTATAATTATGGTCCAGTTGCAAAAGCATATGCACAAAAAACTACACAAATGGGTGGCTTTGGTAGACCAAGCCCAAGCGGTACTGATTTATTCCAGACAATTCACAGTTTAAAGAACCCTAGTTATTTTGCAGGTGACGCACGTGATGCCATGTTATTAAATAAAATCAATATCAATGATACACAGATTAAAAGATTTTTAAATAAAATTAAATCAGGCAAAGTATCAAGCCATGATGCAGCACCATTTTTTATGAAACTAGAACGTGATTTAAAAATTAGTGATCCTAAATTACGTGCAACTCGCAGACTTGCACAGGATTGGACTAAGCTAAGTACAGCCCAGCGTCAGTTAGCTGGAGATCACTTATTTAAATATTACCGTACAAATGCATGGAAAAGTGATATGATGCCGTTATACTCAAAATTTGCAAAAGATAATAATCTAGCACTCACACAAAGCAAAAAAGCAACAATTGCTAAGTCTGTGGCACGTAAAGTTGGTTCGTTTGCAGCAGGTTATATTATTGGTAAAAACCTGGAAGTGTAATTGTGCAATCACAATATTATGAAATACATACATTGATAGATATAACAAATACAAAAATGGTAAATCCTAAAGGTAATACCATTCCGTATCAACAAATGCAAAATTTAAATAGTATAATGCAAATTTTGGGAATGCGAACGCAACCTATGCACATAACAGTAATAGAGGATAGTAATACAGAAATATCAGACTGGAACGATAAAAAGGTATGGACTATGAAATTCTCTTGTGAAACAGATGATGCATGGACAAAAGATGGCGATAACGTACATTATCTAAACTTAGATTTAAATGGAACACCAGTAATTACTGGATTGACTGAAACAGTTAGCATTGAACCAGCGTGTTTTGTTACCAATGGTGTGGGGATAAATACATATATAACTTTTATACCCTGGCCTGATAAATACTAATAACTAGTGCAGAGTGCTAGTGTAAAAATGAAAATCAGCTCTTTAAGAGACTTGGGGTAAAAATACAAAATGGTAATGCAACAGTCAAGACTAGAGCGTGAAAATCTTGAAGCACATGTAGATTTATGTGCAGAGAGGTATCGCGTGTTAGAAGAAAAATTTAATCGACTAGAAAATAAAGTTGACAGCATTGCTGATTCAATGCAAAAGTTAACTGAAAGACAAGCAACAGACAAAGCGTCTGGATCAAAATTAATTATTGGTGCAGCAGCCACAGTTATAGCAGGTTTGCTATCGACTATTGTTTTATTGCTTTTAAATTTAAATAATGTTACACCATTATTGACACATTAGGAGTATAATAATAAATGAAGTTTTTGAACGAAGCATATAATACAGTTATAACAGAAGCTAAAGTTGTCTTTGCTAAACGAGGAAATTCAGTAGCAAAAAAGTTTCGTTGTACTGTAGGGAAACGAAAAGGTCGAGTTGTAGCTAGTCCACAGCAATGTGCAGCACCAATTGATCTAAAAAAACGTTTTATTATGAAACGTACAAAAGCATCAAAAGGCGCTCGTATGTTAAAGAAAGCCCAACGCACAAAGAAAACAAGCGCAGCAAGTAAAATCGCAGCACGGTTGAACAAAGCCCGTCGTTAAATGAATCCGTATATACTGTTTATAGGTACTAGCCATACTGCTGGCCAATGCAAACGCGGCAAAAGAGCATTCCTGGATGAAAATGACCTGTGGTGTAAGTTATTAGCTGATAAATTGCAACTCCCGTATAAAAAAATAGGCTTACTAGGTGTTGAAAACTGGGAGTTAACACAAAATCTATTGCATGTCATTGAACAAGATCCAAACTTTCAACAGAACTGTAAATTTATAATGGCAGAAGTTAGATTAGGTAGCTTTTTAATGCCAGTGCCTTATGATGAAATAGAACCTAACTATACAGATGATAGTTTAACTACTGACAATCTGTTAACCAGAATGACATTATGTTTGCGATGGCCAGAGCAAATTGATCGTATTGCCAATAATTATAGCGGCAAAGGTAATAAAACAGTCCTACAAATCTTACATGATGCTAATACAATATATCATAGTTCAGTAACAGGATATTTTAGAAGTGCGGTTGAAATAAACACAATGCATAGCATTGCAAAACTAGTAGGTGTTCCTTTTTATTGGACAACATGGTGCGAAAGTGTTGACAATGATGACGTGCCTATATTCCAACAATATGTCAGTATAATAAAAGAAAAATATAAAGATACTTTTGCCCGCCGCATTCCAGAAACGTCAATAAATCAAAATATATTATTTGACTGGGATAATAGCAGTTGTGAATGTGGTCATTGGGATGAAACAGTTCAGGATGAAATTGCCAGGCTTTTGTATAAATACATAAAAGTATAAGGAAACCTTTATTATGAAAATTCAAGGCGATTCAATAATTGACAGCGTAGTAGAATATGCACATATGCAATTTGGCGTAGAACTGTCTATCGAAGAAGTAAGCAAGCAGCTTAAAGAATTGTCATTAGGCCAAACATTAGAACTAGTGACAGCATTAAAAAGATCTAATGATGACGAGTTTAGTCGTATTATTGATTTGTCTGTCGCTGTAGAGTCGACAGATTTAACAGCAGAATCAGGATATGGTACACCTGCAACCCCAAGTGCAAGTCGTGCTACTGTTAGAAAACAAGCAGTATCAGCTAACCAAGCAAATAGACAAGCAAAGATAGCAAGCGTAACTCGTGCAGGCGGCAGTAAACGTGTAACCGCAGGAAGCAAAAAAGCTCCAACTGGTACTACAACAGTTAAAGATCCGGATGATCAGCAAAGAAATGCAAATTCATCATCAGCACATGCGAATTCAAATGAAATTAATCGTTTGAAAGATTTAATAGGTAAGTTAGCCAAAGGAAAATAATGAAATGAAATTAGTAGAAGCTCCAGGCGGCATTAGTGTAATATTATCAAATCGTGAACATGCAATGTGGGAAAGTTTGTATGAAGAAAAATGCAAGTCTGACTTAACTGAGCGCGAAGTTCATTTGGCACAACATTTAACAAGCAAGGGTGTTGTTAAACGCCTTACCCGTGAAGGTAAGACATATTTTAGTAGAATCAGAGGGAGTATCCAATGAGCAATCCAGAAGTAAAGGCTATGGAAGAAATCCTAGCAAAAATGCAAAATGCACAAGCTAATGCTGAACACATTAGAGAAGAACGTGCCCAGGGTAATGTAGTAGTTAGTGAAAGTGCTCAAGAAATGTATGATATTTTAGCTAAACTGCAAAAAGCAACAAATGATTCTGCATCTAAATTAGTTATTAACGAAGACGTTAAATTAAACGATAGTACACACAATACAACTGTTGGTATTGGTAGTTTAAATATTGTTCTTGAAAAACAAAATGTATACGGTTACAAAAAGACATATTATACAGTAACAGAAAATGATAAACCAATTGTACATAAATTAGCTTTATTTGAAAGTGCAATGGCTATTGTTAAATTAAAATTACGTGACAATAGCCACACTGTTGAATCAACTAAACTAAATCGTATTGTTGAACTTGATTCTCTTTATGGTAATAATTTTGATGAAGCCGCTAGTTTTAAACAACGTGCAAAAACGATTAATGAATCAGCCAAGCAAGACGTTTATATGGCAAAACATAGTGTAGCCGTAGGAAAAATGCGTTCATTGAAGAGTCAAATCAAAAAACTATTATAAAACTAAGTTTCTGTATAAATACTATATACAACAAATAGCGAGGTTTACCAAATGATTTTACACGATTTACAAGAAAATACACTTGCCAAAGTGCAAAAGGTATTAACAGAAACATTCGAAGTCAACGTCGACTTCAATGCGTCAAAAGACAAATTAATAAAAATGCAGGTCGCGACAAATTCACGAATTAATAAATTACGTGAAAGTGGCTGTGAGCAAACAGATAAAAATTATCAAAAGTTGCTATTAATAAATGAAGGCTTAAAGCATGCAGTCATTAACGCAACTAATTATCATACACAGGAAGAAACAGTGAAAGTATCAGAATCAGCAGACTTAGATCAAGCAGAAGTGCTATTGGCAGCAAAGCAAATGGCAGACGATCTACAAAAAATGGCAGAAAATTTAGCAAGTATGCAAGTTGAAGATTTAATGAGTATTACAAATGCTATGAAAGAAGAAGTTGGTACCGCAGAAGCAGAAGCATTTAATGTTGCTGCTGAAGCTGCCATTGGCGGAGCTTTAGACGCAGTTAAAGCAGCCAATGAAGGTGTAAGCAATGCAGTATTAGCAGCACAAGGCCAAGAAATACCTTCAGATATGGATGACATGGACATGGGTATTGATACAACTCCGGATCTAGACATGGATGTAGATGTTGGAGATGAAGAACCAGAAGCAGATGATTTTGAAGGTGCTGACGCAGCTGATAGTTCATTTGATGATACTGGTAGAGAGATGAAGGAAGATGCATACCTTGCAGCAATGCGCATCGTAAAAGAAGCGCAGTCGGAAGGAAAAGTAAGTACAACTATCCTGAAGCAAGCGTTTGCTCATCTTAAAAAATAATGAGAATTAATGATATCATATTATCTTCTATTGTAGAAGATCAAAACCATATCAATGATGCTGTTTTAGACATTATGTCAATTATGGCGGGTGAAGGAATAGATAGTGTAAACTTCAATATGATAATAGATAATCTCAAGCATCAAGGAATTGATATTGATGAACACGCCTTATTTGATATTTTAGACAACCTCGCAATAGTTAGAAATATCAAAGATGGCGTGGTATTTTTTAATACCGATAGCGACTCAAGTCAAAATCAATACAAAGAAGTGGATCCTAAAAAGGACGAAAAAAAGGTAGCAAAGCTTGCTCGTAAGCAAGTTAAAAAAGAGTTGAGAAAATGATTGTAGGATTAAACGCATCACAAGCCAGAGCAAAAAGTAATCAAGACTTATTAATTTATACTGAATCGTATAACGTAATGAATGAAATAATCACAGCTAGCGCCAGCGGCTTGTACGAAGTCACGGTTAGTGACAAATCAACAATGACAGATGCTACACCTACAGTAGTTAAGCAAGGCATTGCCCAAAATCCAATAGTTGCACCAGGTGATACAGTTATTATTATGGGTTCAACTATTACACTTGGTACATCTGGTACAAACTTAAATGCAGTAGTTGCAGATATTAATGATGCAGCGGTTGCAGGTGTAACTGCCAGCAAAGACAGCGGATACCTTATATTAACTATCGTGCTACCACAAAATAATTGGGTATATGAAATTGGTGCAGGTACAGCAAATGCTGCTCTTGGATTAGTTCCAATATCTGCAAATGCACCAGCACCAGATTCTACCTTGTACTATCAAGTTTGGCAAGGCACATTAACGGATCGTGCCAAACAAACCCAAATGGATGAAGTTATTCGTTATTTTGAAAATCTTGGATATAAAATTCAACGACGTCAAAATACAACCAGTCTTAAAACCTTTGATTGGTACATATATTGGTAAAAATGATTGACTTTGTCATCATTATACTGTAAAATGACAGTATGACTAACATTACATCCCCCTATGAATATCAAACATTATCACGTAAAAGTATAAACGGTAGCCGTTTATATAATAATCCGTGGGGCGATCCTGTCCCCAGTGTTACAACTATACTTGATAAAACAAAACCCCAAGCAAGCCGCGACGCATTAAATGCCTGGCGAAAGCGTGTTGGCACAAAAGAAGCTACTCGCATTACTACAGAGGCAGCGGATACCGGAACGTATATGCACAGTATACTTGAATATTGGGTATTAAACAAAGTATATGAAGGCAAAGCTAGTCCACAAAGTAGACTTATGGCTAATACTGTAATTAAAAATATCGAGCCTGATCTTGACGAAGTATGGGGAAGTGAAATTAATCTGTGTGCGCCAAATTTATATGCAGGTACCGCTGATTTAATTGGTGTATGGAAAGGTAATCCATGCATTATGGACTTTAAACAAACAAACAAACCTAAGAAGCGTGAATGGATCAATGATTATTTCATGCAAGGCGCAGCATATGCACTAGCGCACAATGAATTATATGATACTGATATTAAAAATATTGCTATCTTTATGTGTAGCCGTGATTGCCAATGGCAACTATTTGAGGTAAATGAAAAAGAATTCCCTCAATGGGCTGAGCAATGGGCACTTAGAGTTGCCCAATTTTATGAGCTCACGGCATAAATACACTTATAGAAAACGGACGGTAAACTATTATGACAGAAGCAACAATACTGATACGAAAAGGAGATTATTTAGATCTCCCAGAATTAAATGAAAGCGAGCTGGCACATGCATCAGATCAAAGACGCGTGTTCATTGGTGACAAACCAGTAACACGAAGTGGAGACAATGCAGAAGTTACATTTAATTTTAATATAGATTTAGACAATGTCGGCGAAGCCCAATATACCATTACGGTTGATGGTAATCCAAAGACCTTAAATGTTGATTTCACTGTAGACAATATGAGTGTTACATTTACATCAGCACCACCTACCGGTACTGATAATATTGTGTTTACACACAGTTCGGAACTGATGATAAAATCTCCACCCGAGGGGGTAATTGATAACCCGCGTGATATAGCATTGCTTGCGCCAGCAACAACGCAAAACTTGCCAAATATTACTATTGATAGTAGTAGATATAGTGATGTAAGTATCCGCTATACTATTGTAGCTGGAACAGGCAACGGTCGTCGAAAGGGTGTATTAAATATTGCGCTTAATGAAAGTGATAATACTTTCCAAATCAACGATAATTATACAAGTAATGTGTTGGGTACTGGTTTAGATTATGTATTTAATGGGACAATGGCAACTGGTATATTTATTTTAAATTATACAACAACTGATACTGATCCAGCACAACTGACATGGATTGAAGAAAACTTTTCTACAGCTGATTATACATAGGTGTAAATATGAATGTGTGGCAAATGTCATCTGACCAACGATTGAAAGAATGGCGAGTATTTCGCAATGAAATACTTGAAATTGATGACGATATTAAAGTTCTTAAATTAGTTGCTGATTGGTGGAAGCTTGCGCCAATTTCAACTAGAGCTATCGATGTATATGATGATTCTACATGGCCTAATCCATGGGATCTGATTCATAAAGGTGAATTAGATGAAAATGCAATTGCACTTGGTATGTGTTATACATTACAGTTAATCGACTGGCCATGTACATTGCAGCTTATTCAAGATAATGAACAAAATGAAATTAAATTAATAATTTTAGTTGACGACGAGCATGTTTTAAACTATACTTATAATGAAGTTATTGACAATACAACCATATCACACTGTTCTATTGTTAATCAATGGGAAAGCTCAGATTTGATTTGATAATTTTATTAACATAAACAGGAGATATAATGATAAAAGAAATAACGGTCCAAAAGCGAGATGGCTCGCGGGAACCATTAGATTTAGAAAAAATGCACAAAGTTGTTTTTTTCGCTTGTGATAACATCACTGGTGTCAGCCCCAGTGAAATAGAAATAAAATCTCATATTCAATTCTATGATGGGATTAGAACAGATGAAATTCAAGAAACATTAATTAAAGCAGCGGCAGATCTTATTACTGAAGAAACGCCAAATTATCAATGGGTAGCTGGCCGCTTAATTAATTATCATTTACGTAAAAAAATATATAATAGTATTAATCCGCCGCATCTTGAGCAAATCGCTCGTACTAATGTTAATTTGGGTTACTACGATGAAAGCTTTTTTTCTGCCTATAATAGTGACGAAATTAATAAAATAAACAATTTTATTAAGCATGACCGTGATGATAATATCGCATATGTTGGTATGGAACAATTTCGTGGTAAGTATTTAATTCAAAATCGAGTTAAAGGCTGGATATATGAAACACCGCAAATTGCATATGTCATGATTGCCGCAACCCTATTCCAGAATTATCCAGTTGAAACACGTTTGCGGTATGTAAAAGAATTTTATGATGCAATTAGTAATTTTGACATTAGTTTACCAACGCCAATTATGTCAGGTGTTAGAAGCACACAACGACAATTTAGTAGCTGTGTATTGATTGAAACCGGTGACAGTTTGGATAGTATTAATGCAACATCAAGCGCCATAGTAAAATATGTAAGTCAAAAAGCTGGAATTGGTATTGGCGCTGGTAGCATCCGTGCTATTGGTTCACCAGTACGCAATGGCGACACTAGTCATACTGGTGTTATTCCTTTCTATAAGATGTTCCAAAGTTCAGTAAAGTCATGCTCCCAAGGCGGAGTACGCGGCGGCGCAGCAACATTGCATTATCCTATTTGGCATTATGAAGTAGAAGATTTGCTAGTATTGAAAAATAATAAAGGTACAGACGATAATCGTGTCCGTCATTTAGACTACAGTGTACAATTCAATAAGTTAATGTACGAGCGGTTATTAAGTGGCGGTAATATTACATTGTTTTCGCCTAGTGATATACCTGGATTGTATGATGCATTTTTTGAAGATCAAGAAAAATTTAAAGAATTATATGAAACAGCTGAGCGTAATACACGGTTGCGCAAAAAGACAGTAACCGCCATTTCATTGTTTAGTAGCTTTATGGAAGAACGAAAAAATACTGGGCGAGTATATTTACAAAATGTAGATCATGCAAATACACATGGTGCGTTTGTAGAGAATGTTGCTCCTATCCACCAAAGTAACTTGTGTCAAGAAATTGATTTACCTACAAAGCCACTCAATAGTATTTTTGATGAGAGTGGAGAAATTAGTCTTTGTACATTAGCAGCTATTAATTGGGGCAATATTAAAACACCAGAAGATTTCGAACGTGTATGCAGGATTGCAGTTCGTGCATTAGATGAGCTTCTTGATTACCAAAGTTATCCAGTAATTGCAGCACAGTTAAGTACAGAAAAACGCCGCCCATTGGGTATTGGTATTATTAACTTTGCTTATTGGCTAGCTAAGAATGAATCAACTTATCAAGATCCTAACTTAGCATTAGTTGATGAATATGCTGAAGCTTGGAGTTATTACTTAATTAAGGCAAGCGCAGATTTAGCAGAAGAAAAAGGCACAATTGCAGGCAATAAAGAAACAAAATATGGTTATGGTATTACTCCTAATATGACTTATAAAAAGGATGTAGATGAGCTAGTACCACACAAAGAACGTATGCCTTGGAGAGAACTAAGAGATCAACTAAAGAATACAGGAATTAGAAATTCAACACTAATGGCATTAATGCCCGCAGAAACTTCAGCACAAATTAGTAATAGTACAAACGGCATTGAACCACCACGTTCATATGTTAGCATTAAACAATCAAAGCATGGCGTATTGAAACAAGTTGTGCCAGGCATTCATAATCTAAAGAAGAAATATGATTTATTGTGGGATCAAAAGTCACCAGAAGGATATTTAAAAATTGTAGCAGTATTACAAAAATACATTGATCAAGGTATCAGTGTTAATACAAGTTATAATCCACAGTTTTACGAAGATGAAAAAATACCAATGAGTACAATGTTACAACATCTTGTAATGTTCTACAAATATGGTGGTAAGCAATTGTATTATTTTAATACCTACGACGGACAAGGCGAATTAGACATAAATCAATTCAATAGTGAATCACAGACAGTTGATGAAGATTGTGAAAGTTGTGTTATCTAATATATGCAATTCTATAGAAACTAAAAAGGTGAAAGGTAAAAATGACAGTTTTTAATGCAAAAAATAAACAAGACCATACAAAAGCATTAGCTTTTTTAGACCCAAGCGGTGGTGTGACTATCCAGCGTTATGATTTATTAAAATATAAACAGTTTGATAAGCTAACAGATAAACAATTGGGTTTCTTTTGGCGACCCGAAGAGGTTGATGTAACTAAAGATATTAGCGATTTTAAAAATCTTACAGAACACGAACAACATATATTCACGGCAAACTTAAAACGACAAATATTGTTAGACAGTGTTCAAGGCCGAGCACCTAGTGAAGCCTTTGGACCACTTATTAGTATTCCAGAATTAGAAGCATGGACTACAACATGGACATTCAGTGAAACAATTCACTCACGTAGCTATACTCATCTTATCCGCAATGTATATTCTAATCCAAGTATAGTGTTTGATGAAATGATGGAAATTGGTGAAATTTTAGATTGTGCGGATGATATTAGTAGAAACTATGATGAGCTTATTGATCTTTCTTTGAAGTTTCAATTACTTGGCGAAGGTAAACACACTGTTAATGGTAAAAATTTAACAGTCAATATGTACGAAATCAAAAAATCACTATATAAAACACTAATGAGTGTTAACATTCTTGAAGGTGTTCGTTTCTATGTATCATTTGCATGTTCATGGGCATTTGCAGAACTTAAGAAAATGGAAGGCAACGCAAAAATTATTAAACTAATTGCACGTGATGAAAACTTGCATTTAGCATTTACGCAATCATTATTGAAGATCCTTCCTAAGGATGATCCAGATTATATTAAGATTGCAAAAGAAACAGAAGAAGAATGTATTCAAATGTTTGTAGATGCAGTTGAACAAGAAAAGGCATGGGCTGATTACTTGTTTAAGGATGGATCAATGATTGGTTTGAATGCAAAATTGTTACATGACTATATTGAATGGATTTGTTGTAAGCGAATGCAAGCAGTTAGTTTAAAATGCCCATATGTTGTACCACAAGCAAATCCGCTACCCTGGACTCAGAAATGGATCAGTGGGGCAGAGGTACAAGTAGCACCACAAGAAACAGAAATTACTAGTTATATTGTTGGAGGTGTTAAACAAGATATCCAAGAGGATACATTTAAAGGATTTAGCCTATGACGAATATTGTTATATACAGCAAGCCTAATTGCCCTTATTGTGTAAAGGCAACAGCATTATTAGAAATGATGAACATTAACTATCAAGAAATGAAGTTAGACGTTGATTTTTCTAGAGAAGAATTGTTGGAAGTTGCTCCAACTGCCCGTACATTCCCGCAAATTTTAATTAATGGTAATGTAATTGGTGGTTATGATCAACTTGCGACTTATATTGAAACCACAAATTTTAACGGAACAGGATTTACATTATGATTATTAGCACCCCTTATAAAGTAGGTGAAACAGTAAGTATTAAATTAACATCAGGCGAAGAAATGGTAGCTCATTTAGAAAATGAAACTGCCACAGAAGTACTAGTACGCAAGCCATTGATGTTAATCGCAGGACAAAATGGAGCAGCCTTTGCCCCATTTATGTTTACAGTTGACGCTGAGACAAAAATTCCAATTAAACTAGCAAATGTTATTTGTATTGTTAAAACTGATACAGATGCAGCATCAGCATATTTGCAATCAACAACTAGCATCCAAACGGTTTCGTAGGAGAATGTGATGGCGCGGGGTGTAGCACGACTTAACGATACAACATATGGAACATGTTATCATTCTTCACATTTAACGCCTATAAGTACTGGTGGTAAGATTGTTGCAGCTAGTGGTTCAATTGTTGTAAACGGCCGTCCTTGTGCCAGATTACATGATGAAGTATTAACTGATTGCGGGCATACTGATTATATCAGTTCTGCCAGCGCAAATGTCATTGGCGATCCGCAGCCAGTAGCACGATTAAATGACTCTGTTGGTTCAGCAGGAGTTTATATAGCAACTATAACCAGCGCAAGCGATGATGTATTTGCAAATGAATAAAGTTAGATTGTTTTAAAAAAGTAATACTTTTTACTTGACATTTATGGTTTTACCGTGTAATATAGTACTATACTTTATACAACAATACAAAAGAAATTGGTGAAATAATGAGAGCAACACTATATGACGATGGTATTAAACGTATTAATGCCAAAATAGAAATTCCAATGGCATTTAATGATTTGGGTGATTATATTTTATGCGCCATTGCATCAGAGCAAATATCAGAAGATCAAGTACAAACGCTTAATAAGCGACAATTGCTTCGAGTTGCTAAAGATGAGATTTATGCACATGGTGTTGAATATCCACGAGCAAAAGCTAATGAAGTTTCTGATGTCACAAATGTAATTATTAGGAACTATGTTAAGAGAATGTTTCCAGAACTTGAATAAATGGAGTGACTACAATGAATATTACTAAAATTTTACTAGCTATTATGTTATTTTTGCCGTCTACAGTTATGGCAGCGACATATCAGCAAGTATGTGAAACCGAACAAGTACCAGTATATGAAACTGTAACAGTTGTTAAGAAAGGTGATGCAGGTGCTAATGCATTATTAGGCATGATCATTGGCGGTATTATTGGTAAAAATATAGGCGGTGATGATAATGCTGCTGGCGCAGGTGCAGTTATTGGCGGCGTTATTGGCGCTGATAAAGCAAAGAAAGAAAGATTAGTCACTGAGCGTCGAATTATTGGTTACCGTGAAGAAGTTAAATGTCGTAAGGTCCAAATAGTAAATAATGCAGTAGGTGCATGGGGTGAAGTTGTTGCTGTAGAGCAACTTCCGTCATCAGCTGTTCGCTCTTGCAAATGGGTTACTGAATATGTACGTGATATGGGATATGTTAAAGTTGAACGGTGTCATAATACTTATACTGAAACAAGACTTAGATTAATTGTTGAATTTGCTGGTCGACTTTATGTTGACTATGTGTCAAATCTTAATGTGCAAGTTGGTGAAAATTGGAAGCTGACTAATCAATCACATCGTTATTAACCTCTAGCACTGGAGACACCCATGAAAAACTTATTATCGATTATACTATTTACTAACTTGATGACTGGCTGTATATCAGCATATGCTCAAGATATGTCTGGTTGGTCCGATAAAACAATTTGTCGATTGGTTAACGAACAAAGTGCTAATCAAGATTACTTCACCGAAGCTAGCCAAAGAGGGCTTGATTGCATCCATTCAGGTACGGATGTGGCAGTTGTCGTCGACACAAAATCACATAGTACAGATACATACTTAATTAATGATAGGGCTCCACAAGTCAATTATAATAAGACTTGGAACTTTGATTACGACTCATATACACATACTGATTTCGTTCAATATCGACGCAAAGCCAAGCGTTGGTATGGGAAATACGATCATGCTATAAGATCTGTAAAAATGCATGAAAATTTTTTTAGAAATAACAATTGTGCTGAGAAGTTGAAAACAGACATCAATAAGTGGCAAGGATACCAAAAGCGACATGAAGGAGCAGACGACCCAGTCGATACAGTATTGTGCGGCACTTCATTGAATGCGCTGGCGAGAATAGAATTTGAACACGTTGGTCGTGGTAAATGGAATAAATTATTCTTTGACGAATTGATCCCATACTGGCTTGAAAATGATGCGTTTATTATGAAAAACCTACGCATGTGGCATGGTCACCAGGCAGAAGTGCCATATGACAATATGCGGTACGGAATCTTTTACCATTACTATGTGCTTGGCCCATGGTGGGGTGTAAGCAAAGAACGCGATACTCAAATGCTGCGCTGGTGGGAAATGCAAGAACGATCTACCACTGCGAGTGTTTGGGCTAAGAATGCAAGTACATGCTGGAAGGCTAATAAACGTGTCGATCAAAGTGATATTTACCCGACTAATAAACCAGGTATTGGTAATGGACTTTGCACTAATGCAGCATCTACTTATGCATGGATGTTGACGCTCACTGGTTTGTACCACAAGCAAAGCGACTATATTAATGAAGCCATATGGGTAGTTGATAATATAGTATCAGGAGCTCTGCCAGATGGTGCTACAGTGGATGCATTACGAGGTGGCCAAGCTTCTAGTTATTCAATGAAAACTAGTGATTTTCTAGATCGTATTGCAGTAGAGATGGATCGTAGATTTAATTACAATTTGTATAAACGAGCGAATAAAGAAGGTACAACAGTTCGTACAGTAATTGACTATGGTATTGCTATCTGGCTAGATCCAGAGAGTAATTATAAATATGCAAGAAAATGGAGAGAACACATCAACCGCCCCTATAATGATATTCAAGGACAAGAAGCACGACGTGAAGATTTAAGCTTTAGTCATAATAGGGAATGGTTGGATACGCAGATATCTACTATGTTAAGTCAGATAATTGGTGATAAAACATGGAATTCTCCAGAGTACCGACGTTATGCTAATAAAGACGGAATAGAAAGTTGGCTTGGTTTGCGTCGACCAATTATGAAAGAAATTATGCTAGAAAATGCAAATTAGAAATTCGACTTTTATTTAGGTATATTATACAATAAAAAAGTTAGGTATAAATAATATAGTGTTTAACTCACACGTAATTAAATTAAAAAAATTAAGCCGCTATAGCTCAGTTGGTAGAGCAACGCACTTGTAATGCGTAGGTCCGGAGTTCGAATCCTCGTGGCGGCACCATTTTTATATTAACATAGTGAATATGATATGAAACAGTTATTAAAGAATGTTTTAATTAGTTTAATGTTATTACTGATAGTATCTTTAATATCCTTTGCAGCTAGGGTATATGCCGAAGAATCTACATTCGTCGCAGACTCATCAGAATATCCAAGATCAGTAAGTTGGGTGGTAGTAGATGATGTTAACAAAGAATGTTTGGCGCAAGGTGCTAGGCCAGTACCAGAAGGCATGGTAATAATGGGTTGCGTTGTGTATAATAATTATGAATGTATTATATATACTAATAAAGAAACTACACATGAAATATTAGGGCATGAAATGCGTCATTGTTTTCAAGGTGCATGGCATTCTAAATATGGTTACAATATAGAGCGGACGTGGTGAAATTGGTAGACACGCTGGATTTAGGTTCCAGTGCCGCAAGGTGTGAGAGTTCGAATAAATACAGACAATGGGGAATTAGCTCAGCTGGGAGAGCGCCTGCCTTGCACGCAGGAGGTCAGCGGTTCGATCCCGCTATTCTCCACCAATTATAAAAACCCTTGATTCAAGGGTTTTCTTTTGCCTTGTAGTAGTTGACATTAGTTGACAAAATACTACAAATATTGTATAATTTAACCATGCAACAAACAATAGATCACAATAAAATACTAACTGAAGGCATTGCACTATTGACCAGTGGAACAACTGCGCCGCCTAAGAAAATTTTTCAATCACCAGAAAAACTAATTGCTGCAAATTCGGCTGCATTAGATTCACAGCAACTTACCAAAGAAAGTAAAGTATACACTGTATGCAAATTAGCGCATGCTGGCGGGCTGTTAGCACAGACATTGCCAGCTTTAAGTATCGGTGCAGAAGTAATAATAGAAGATTTTAATGCATACAGATTTGTAAGAAAGATTAAAGATTACACCCACACGCACATTTCACCTGGGCATGCACATTTAATTATGCAAACTAAGGCGTTTAACGATTTAAATTTGACTGGTATTTGGGTTACATGTGGTTCTGACTCAGTTGATTGGGGAATCATTGAAGCTTTTGTGAAACGCGGTGCAACGTTTATGACCAATTGGGGCATGAGCGAAATAGGTCCTTGTGCTATTAACACTGTATTTCGTAATATGGATGATGTTGTTTATCATCAAGAAGAAATGCTAAAAGATGCTACATTACTAGGAACACGTTTTTATTGTGACTGGAAAGTAGTAGATGAACAATTATATGTAAAGGGCGATATATGTGTTCATGATGATTGGTTTGCAACTGGAGATTGGGTTGTAACTAATAGTAGCGGAACGCCTTATTACAAAGGAAGATTATAATGAAACTCGTACCAAGCAACAACTAGATGAATATAAATATTTCCAATAGACTAATTTTTGTAAGTTTTGAACCTGGCGGCGGCGGCCACAGACTAGGAAGAGTGATATCATGTTTGCCTGATGTATATTGGTATAGTGATACCAATAACGGCATTAATCCTTGGAATGTACATTTTACAGAAACATCAATTATGCAACGTAAGGTAAGTCGTTGTCATTTTGATAGACTTGTACCCAAGGGAATGTTACCACCAACTCATGACTATATAAAAGACTTTATTCCAGATGCTGATGAATACTACGCGCAATATTTTAATCCACAGTTTGAACGTATGGGCGGCCCTGAAATATTAAAAACACAACACTTGGTATATTGTACGCATGCAATGCCGCATGAAATAACTGAAAGATTTACTAATGCAAAGGTACTCAATATAATTGACGATCCATTACAAGTTGCTGTTAGATATATGAAAACCACTAGTTTGTTTCCAGCATACTTAAAATGCAAATGGCTAGATGGAGAAAATACCGAGCATGGAAAAAAGCTTGCACGTGTAGCTGAAGATTTTGGAAAAGGATTTACAGTTAGAGATCTATGGTGTTACGATAAGTTTGATGATTCATACCATCCAACATATGCAATGGAATATCAACAGTATGTTGTTAATATGATTAATGATCGTATACAACAAAGAAAAACATATGACAACCACGATAATATTCTAACAGTTGGCAAAAGAGACTACAAAGCTATAAAGGAGTTTTTACGTGATTTATGAAAACATTTATTACTAAATAAAGAGTTGACACGATAAATTATATAGCATATAATACATGCATAACAAAACACAACTACAGATAGGAAAATAAATGTCAGACACTTTTGCTGATTTTGTAATGAAATTGAGTGATAAAAAACTCATACAACTTTTTGCTGATATGGGAATTCATATCGATTTAAACGGCCCTGTGCCACTAGTATTTGAAGATGTTGAACAAGAAATTATTGATCAAGAGTTTGATATTGATTAAGTGTGCCTTATTTTACTAAAGGATAAATAAAAAGCAAAACAAAATGTTCGGTTCGTCTATCGGTCAGGACTTCAGGTTTTCAACCTGGCAAGAGGGGTTCGATTCCCCTACCGAATACCAAAATTGTTCCTCGATAGCTCAGTTGGTAGAGCAGTAGACTGTTAATCTATTGGTCCCTGGTTCGAGTCCAGGTCGAGGAGCCAAATTATGCGAGTGTGGTGGAATTGGTATACACACAAGACTTAAAATCTTGCGCCGTAAGGATTGGGAGTTCAAGTCTCCCCACTCGCACCATAAATTATGGGGATGTAGCTCAGTTGGTTAGAGTACCTGCCTGTCACGCAGGATGCCGAGGGTTCGAGTCCCTTCATTCCCGCCATAATTTAGGAGAGGTGGCAGAGTGGTTGAATGCACCGGTCTTGAAAACCGGCTTACGTGAAAGCGTAACGAGGGTTCAAATCCCTCCTTCTCCGCCACATAGGCAGGCAGCCCATTCGTAGCAAGCTCATACCATCATTGCTAACGATAAAACTGTCAAAGCAGTTAGGGTTCTGTGCAAAAACCCCTTATTGCGGGTATCGTATAAAGGCTATTACCTTGGGTTTCCAACCCAATGATGAGAGTTCGATTCTCTCTACCCGCTCCAAGTTAGGGCTTTTTTGTCGACTAGCTTTGTACGAGAACAGCGAGGTAATTGGAGAAATGAATGAATTAAAACAATGGGCTCTAATTATATTAGGCGGAGTCCTATGCTGGGGTAGTCTTGCTGTAGGGTTATATTGTAAATACGGAATTTAAAAGGCCAAGGATTAAATTTAAATAAAAAGCCCCAATTAAGGGGCTTTTGTATTCTTGAGCTAAATTAAGCTAACTTACTGTACTACTTAAAGATGTTTAAGTAATATTGCTGTTGGACTTAATGCCATACCAACTTCAGCACTTGTAGCAGTTGAAGTAGTTGATAATGAACCATCGTCTAATACATGATAAGTTTCACCAGGTGTTAAACCAACTTGGTTAGTAGAAATACCACCTTTTAGCGTAATAGTTGCTGTTTCTCCGTCTGCATATGTACTTGTAGACATACCAATAAACTTATCAGCATCCATGGTTGTTGATGATATTTGTTGATCAACACCAACTACAACCGCAGTACCATAATCGTTATTACCACCATCGGCAAATGCAACTACCATCTGGCCACTTGTATTTGGGTCATGCGCCACTGCCGTACGAGATACATTAGTGCTAATAACAACTTCATCACCAAATGTTATGGTTGTACCAGAATATGTACCTTGACGCATTACTGCTTCACCACTTGCATTTACATAGTTAACAAAACACTTATCAGAACCATCACCTTCAAATTCGAATTTAATGTCTGTAACGGCGCCTGCATTAAATACTGACTTCGTTGAACCAACCCCAACCTGATTATTTGATAATGTTTCACCTATAATCCAGCTACCATGATTAGAGTTTCCGTCATCTGAGAAACAAACTACAAACTTATCATCATTATCTGGGAAAAAGGCCATTGATGAATATTTTGCGTTTGCATTGTTATATTCAACCATGTTTTGATTAAACGAAGGTGCACTGGTATTCGTCATACCTACGATAACCTTTGGATTGCCATACCCACCACCATCAGTTGTATAAGCAATTACAATCCTATCAGTTACATTTGGATCAAATGCAGCACTCACATGATGTATACCGCAATGGTACCAAGATGTGTTAACTGGTATATTACCATGTTGTCCTACAGTGACGTTATGTGCTCCGTCCATGGTACATTTATATATTTTACCATAACCTGAAGATGTTATAACAAAATGTTCTCCATTGCCATTGTTTGTATATGGGTTAAAGATTACCACGTTAAATTTGCAAGGCTGGCTTCTTATTGTAGCTGTAGTCGTTCCAAGTGTAATTGATGAACCTGTAACTTTACCACCACGTGAATAACCAGCATGGGAAGCGGCGCCCCATGCAATCACGAATTGACCTGCAGAATACGGATTAAACGCTATGGAAATGTGTCCTGATTGACCATTATACACCACCTCTTCTGAGCCAAATGTGATGTCGGTACCTGATACAGTACCAGCCACAACATACAAATATCCCTGACTAGATACTTTAGTGTACGCAAGTATAAAATTGTTAGGATTATTTGGATCAAATTCAATAGCTTGATAGTCGCCTTCACTATACCATGCAGTCTCGCTAACACCGTCAGTTGAGCGGTAAACAAATTCGCTACCTGCACCAGTAAAGCTTGTTGTAGTCTCTGCCACAGCCTCTACGGTACCGTCACTCTTAAGCATAACAGCGATACCATTAGGTAGCGTACCACTTGCGACAAAATCATGATCTAATGAACTTGATGAGCCACTTGAGGCATTAGCTACTTTAGCATCTACTTCTGCTGATGTATCATAACCTGATAAGTCAACTGCTGCTACTGCGTTATCTACATAACTAGTTGTTGCTTTTGTTGCCATTGTAGTTGCTACTGATGCTGCGTAGTTAGCATCATCACCAAGTGCTGCTGCTAGCTCATTAAGAGTATCTAGTGCGCCAGGTGCTGAGTCAACCAATGCTGCTACTTTAGCATCTACTTCTGCTGATGTATCATAACCTGATAAGTCAACT